>Ga0126342_10020276_pt1 | contig 11196 bp, 12 predicted proteins | sample Cyp1metagenome_FD_92528 | JGI IMG/M metagenome (GOLD analysis project Ga0126342, IMG submission 92528) | Coral microbial communities from Lord Howe Island, Old Settlement Bay, Australia - Cyphastrea 1 metagenome | ecosystem: Host-associated > Invertebrates > Cnidaria > Coral ...
AAAAAACAACCCAAAAACCACGCTACACAATATACACATGTCACTTTAATGAAACATGACACAATGCGATATATATATATATGTATATATATACATAAATATATATATATATATATATATGGTTCAATAAATATATGGTTCAATAAATATATGGTTCACCAAGTTCACCATATATAATGATAATAGAAGTCATTCCTTCAAAAAATGGAGAGAGTTTTTCTGCCGGGTCACAGCTCGGTGCCAGACGCACTGGTCACCTCACGACATGGCGCCATGGGAAAAACCATGGCGCCAAACACGTGGGAAAATGGGGAAAAACGTGGGAAAGTACCGCCAAATTATGGATTCAGAATAGTTTTTGTATTTTTTTTGGCTCAGGTTTTGGATTTTTTTTTGGCTTTCTTTCCTGGTACCATGTGCCTTGTATTTGCAACAGTTTGGAACTAGAATCTGTCATTTTGCATGGTATTTGCTACATGTTGGCATGATTACTTTGCATTTTGCATGGTATTTGCTACATTTGGCGATGTTCGCCTTACATTTTGCATGGTATTTGCCACGTTTTGGCACTTCAACCTCTCATTTGCATGGTATTTGCTACATTTCGGTACTTCAAACGTTCATATGGGTTCTTGAGAGTTTCTTTAGGCTTTCATTTAGTGTTTCATTTATAGGGTTTCATTTAGGGTTTCACTAGGAATTCAGTTAGGGTTTCATTTAGGGTTTCTTTAGGGTCTCATTTAGGGTTTCATTTAGGCGTTCATTTAGGGTTTCTTTAGGTTTAGGGTTTCATTTAGGGTTTAGGGTTTCATTTAAGGGTTTCTTGTCAGGATTTCTTATCAGGATTTCCAAACGTTCATGTGGGTTTCTTTGGGCTTCTTTAGGATTTCATTTAGGATTTCATTAAGGGTTTCATTAGGATTTCATTTAGGGTTTCATTTAGGGTTTCTTTAGGGTTTCATGTAGGCTTTCGTTTACGGGTTCTTCAGGGTTTCAGTTTGGGTTTTATTTAGGGTTTCGTTTAAGGTTTCATTCAGGGTTTTTTAGAGTGTCGTTTAGGGTTTCTTTAGGATGTCATTTAGGGTTTCATTCTAAGTTTCTTTAGGGTTTCATTTATGGTTTCTTTAGGGACGGTTAATTTATGGTTTCTTTAGGTTTGATTTAGGGTTTCATGTAGGGGTTTCGTATCAGGAGTTCTTATCAGGATTTCTTTAAGGTTTCTTTGGGTTTCACCTAGGGTCTTTAGGGTTTCATTCAGGATACAAACAGGAGAGAATAAAGCAAAAGAAAAAAAAAACAAAGAGTCAGTAAAGACAGGAAGCAGAGAAGCAGAGCAGGAAGTATAGCAGCAAAAACACATGACTGAAGAAAAGAAAAAGTAGAATAGTTGAAGTAGAAAGGCACAGAAGCAGAGAAGCAGAAGCATGGAAAGCAGAGAAGCAGAGAAGCAGAAAAGAAAAGAAGCAGGTAGAGCAGAGAAGCAGAGAAGCAGGAAAAGCAAAAAGCAGAAAAGCAGAGAAGCAGAGAAGCAGAAAAGGCAGAGAAGCAGAAAAGCAGAGAAGCAGAAAAGCAGAGAAGTAGACAAGCAGAGAAGCAGGAAAAGCAAAAAGCAGAGAAGCAGGAAAAGCAAAAAGCAGAGAAGCAAAGAAGCAAAGAAGCAGAAAAGCAGAAGCAGAGAAGCAGGAAAGCAGGAAAGCATAGAACCAGGAACCCAAAAAACAATCCAAAACCTGCCGCGAAAAAAGAAATAAAAATAAATAGCTCTGCAGCTCTGCATCTTTTTGGGTACTGTAAATATCTGTAAATCAATGTAAATCATAGGTAATCTATGGTAATGATTAGGTTTGAGTTTTGACCCAAAAAATGCGGTGAAATTCACCACTTGTAACTAGAACTGCCCCCATCCACTAGATTTTCCACAGATTGAACTCAACGGGAGGGAACTCCAAGACTGGTCGATTCTTGTGGGGGCCAGCTTCTGATTTGCTGGGGAGACATACCAACCCAGTTGTCAACATCTAAATGATTAGATTAGGGAAGCAGCAGATGAGATGATGTAGTCTCTGCTCAGCCAGGAAATCTCAACAGCAGTGTCTGACATCAGAAATGACTTACAACAAGCATTGGCACATGTGTAGAATGTCCTGTCCTTTCAGTACCGGGCCGGCTTTGTCCCTTTATGGGACAGCCCCTACCACCGGCTCTGAGGGGGTGCAGCCATGCAACGTGGAGCCGTTCACTTTCGGGCCTTCCAGCAATTTGAAAACCAACCCATCCGCGGAAGAATCATCTGCCAATTTTCTCCTCCAATTTTACTTGCGTAAATCATTCAAGTTAGAATAAATGATAGTAATCCCTCCAAAAATAGGAAAAGGTTCCATTTATCACCATTTTTGTCGACTTTTCCAACCATTGCTTGGTCGCACCCTCCCAACGAAGCTTACCACCTGGCCCCGGCCTGCATCGGTCCTCAGGACGGTGAATCCAATGGATGTTCATCCAAAATCTGATATCATAGGTATTGACCCATACCACCCATGCCCACACAAACATATAGTGTGTATATATATCATATATTATATAATATAATGAATCATGAATACTAAAAATTAACAAACATCTGGGGTCCCCTCAGCCTTAGATTTTTGACCCTCATGTAGAATCACAGGCTGGCATGGCCTAAAAATTGTTGACTCCCCAAAATGGATGGAATTCTTATACTTACAGTATATTTAGAAACATAAGAACTACTAAGAATGACCAATGTGGGTCCATTAACGGACCCTTTCTTGACACATCCCCAAGGGGACTTCTGGTACCAGTCCAAGCTGCTTCTGTCGCTTCGCAGGCGGCGCGTTTGGGTCGTTTTGGGCGTTCGCCCGGCGGAAGGAGAGGCTGATGTCCTGGATTGGTTTGTTGGGGAAAATCTTAACAGGAAACCATGGTTTTTACCATCAAATATAGGGCTTTCCTGTAAATTGTCCCATCTTCCAATTCTATGATCAATGGATGCCTGCTTCAAACTATTGATCTTCAATTACAATCGGCTGTTCGGACTCGCCGTTCTGAGCTCCATGCGTGGCAGCGCCATCTGCTGCCATCCAACATCTCAGCCCAGAACCAAACCTGGGACATTGCGACATCGTTCGGAAGACACAGCCATTGGATACCATTCTCGTCTGTACCCATTGATCCAGCCGATTTCTCAAAAATCTGCTGCCAAAGGAGCTCTTGACCCCAGCAACTTGAGGCCGTTGGTCACCTGGCCCATGGAGCAATTTTCGATAATTTTCGTATATCTTCAATATCTTCCCGATAAAATCAGTGGTTTCTTCAGCCCACTGAGTCACCTCACTGCCACCCTATGGGATGATCCCTGAAGCATCAGCTAAGCAGCTTGGGAAGAAAGGTCACTGCTGCATATCTGCCTTATGGTTTTTATCATGGTTTTATCTACTATAAATTGGGGTCAAAAATTCCCCCTGATCATGCTCCATCACAATCCCATCTCAAAACATCGGTTGCTTGGTGATATCATCCAGCCAGTTTTTGGTGGAAAGTAACAAGTCTCCGACCTGCCAGCTTCTGGCCTTCTGTTGCTCCTCGGGAAGCAAATCTTTCACGTTGAAGTAGAGGTCCGTTTCGTCCGCGTCCACCGTGATGAAGCCAAAACCTCGATCCTCAACGGAGGGTCTGTAGCGGCCATGTTCAGCCCCCTTTTTGTCGTGAGACCCATCCCAATCAGTGGAAATACATGGAGATACAGCTGAGATACATCTATGTTATCACTTTTGGTCGTGTTTTAATCCCATCCCCAAAGGATGTCTCAACCTCCATGGGTCCCCAGGGTTTCCTGCCTGGTTGAAGTTTTTCACCTTGCCGCTGACCTCCGCCCCGTCGTGCAGGATGCTGCCGGTGCCGGGGATGATGGCCTCGACGGAACTCGATGGAACCAGGGCGGAGGATTCCCCCAACCCCCAAGGGACCCCAAGGGACCCCAAGGACCCCAAGCCATCTACGTTGTGACCTTGTGACGGGCGCGTCATGATGATCCATAGTTATCGGAAAAAATCCCATCAAGAACCTCCAACCCATTCAAATCGCCTTGTTTGTTGTTTCAATCCCCATGGTTCATGCGAAATGTCCATTTTCTGCTGGTTAAATCACTATGATTGCTGGCTAAATCCCTTTTTGTTGATGGTTATCCATATCAGAGCCGCCTCATGCGCCACTGCGGCCGCCTTTTGCACCGCAGCCTCCACCTAGGCTGGACTCAAAACTGGATGGTTTCATATGCAATAAAGTGTCAAGAGTTTCTATTGACAGCAAAAAAAAATGGATGGTCTCATGAAATTCAAAAAAGTTTTACGTTGGCTGGATTTCTTCCCAACTGAAAGACCGATGTTGTGATCTGGAATGCCCTAGCTATGGGCCCATAGTCATCTAGAGAGATTTGGGGACCTGCAGCTGCCAAGATTCTGCAGCAGCTATGGAGAGAGTAGCAGTTGGACTTAGAGACATATCTCTGGCCCTCAAACGACCACCACCTGGCGTTTTCGAGGCTGACGGGCAAGATGGAAAATAGATCCTGAATGGTAGATGATATTAAACTATATACGAACATCTATAATTGTAATACTTCGGCATGTACGTCCTAACATATAAAGACAACCAACATCATATTTGCTGATGATATTAAATCAAGATCATGTTGAGTTATATGTATTATATAGTGCTAATATACTTAATATATCATAATATATCTAGATATATTATTATCATATCTTGATGTTAAGCCCTCTATCGGATCCTGCCTGGCATTAGCTGAAGCGAAAACTTCACCAAGGCCTGGGCGAAATTTCTTTCGAGATCAACTTGAGATCAAACATGATGTGAATATTAATCATAGGGTTATGTAAGTTCTATATAGATCTATTATATTATAGATCTATTATAGATGTATATTATATATATAGTGATTACATAATGATCTATTTACATCTATTTACCCTATGTATTCCGAGATGTGAGATGTGATCCTGATGTGTTTCTTTTTGGACTACTGGCAGACAGGCAAATGAAGGTTTCCATAATTGAGGCCCCGAAATGGATAGTTAAAAAAATGGACAATCCAAGTAAAGTTGGTGATTTGGTACCCCTATGACTTAGGAAAACACCAGATGAATCAACTTTATCGATGAATCCTTTGCCGCAGATCAAAATCTCGCAACCATTCAAAACGATTCATGCTTTCGCCATTCCAAAAAATTCTAGTCATTCATTTGAGCCATTCATTTGGGGTTACCATAAATGGGGCTACCCCATTGATCATCCAATTTTCGTCGGATTTTCCATGAAAAAACCAAGGCACGCCGGAGGACAGGCCACTACCCTCGGAACCCAAAGTCTCCACCTGCGACTTGAAAGACTCCACAAGGTCCTCAGGCCGGGCCATGGCTGGCCCATGGTGAAAAGATCTTGAGAATTCTTGAGATATCCTCAACTTTTTAGATGACACAGGTTGATCATTGTTGATCAAACATCAATGGTTCAAGATTTCTGATAATAAAATATAATAAACATTAATAAACATTGATGTAAATCCATCTAAATCCAGGATTGTCACAACTCACCAGGAATCTGGACACAAACCTCGAAACCTTGGGCATTTGCACCCAGCTCCAAAAGAGTACTGGAGAGCATTGAAGAGCCGTTCTGATTTCCGTAAGGTTCGGACCCAAACTTGGAAGTACCTGAGTTTTCATGCCCTTGCTCGCAAATGTCTTGCAAACTTAATGATTTGTTTAACGGATTTAATGGGGGTTAATAGGTCTTAATGGTGGGTTAATCCGTGTTTGACAGGATCAAACAACTGAGAAACCTATCATGGAAAGCTAAGGTCAGGGCACTCTGCTGGTCAGCAATCAATTGCAAGACTCACCCTTTCGTAATCAAACATGGCTGGAAAACCGACCATGTGTAGATCATTTCGGTAGGGAAACCATGGGTTGTCCAAATCTGTTAGTTTACCCTAGGGTACCCTCTGGTAATTTAACATAGCTATTGAAAATGGCTATTTATAGTGGATTTTCCCATTAAAAATGGTGATTTTCCATAGTTATGTTAGTTTACCAGAGGGTAAATGTCCATTTACTTTGGGGATTTCCCAGCTAGCCATGGAGCTGCATCCAAGATATCCAAGTCACACGTCGTTTGGCTGCCCATCCACACCTGAACATCTGGGCATGTCTCAAATTGCGGGCCCCCCTGCGTATTATGCCCTCCACTACTAAACCAAATAGGATCAAATAGGATCAAATAGGATCATAGAGCTGATAGATCATCAAGTTTGGGAATATCATATGGGGAGTTCTTAAAATGGTGGTTCAACACTACTTTGGAATGATTTGGGGGTACCTCCATTTTAGGAAACCCCCATATGATACTAGGTTGTTTGGCAGCCTGTTCATTCCTAGCTTCCTCCTAAGCCTTCTTTGCACAATCCATTCAGTGATAAAAGGGGCAAAAAATGTCCTTTCTTTGAATCGTTTTCTCCCTTGCGTGCTCTGCCAAACATGTGTTTCATGGTGGGAGGGGCGTAAGCAACATTGTGACAACCAATGAAAGATTGCAGTGGCAAGAATCAGCCATTTGTAGATGATTGTATCCTGATATCCTATTCCCCTGCCCGCCAGTCCCATACTCCAAAAATGTGCCCAGTTGCTGATGAAACCGAAGTTCTTTTCCTGAGCAAACAGCGGAGTAATGAGATTCTTTGTATGATTTTCCCATTCAACCTCTCATACACCTTTACCATCTTTGATAACCACAGGGTACGAAGACACACACGTAATGGGCATTCCAAAAAGCTTCTTGAAGCATGGCTGCAGGTCGCTTCAAACGGATTTGTCCGAAAATAGCGTACCCCTAAAATCCTTTGGTTGATCATGGTGTTCCCCTAGTTTCCCTATCAAAAATTGCCATTTGGGGGTTCTACCCCATTTTCAGACCCAAATGGCTCAGCTAAGGTGCAGCATTGTAGGATTTCAAACGACCAACCAACTCACAGCCCGGAATGATCTGCTTCTCGACCTCAGGGCACACAGCAAAACTGGTCCATGATTCATGGCACTTGGGTTGATGTACCATCCAGGTAATCAAACGTGGCACTGGGAAATCTATGGAAATCTCCTATAAACCCAGGTGGAAATGGGAAAATCATCTATAAATGGTGGATTTTCCATTGCCACATTTGAATACCGGATGGTAGACCCAGGATATCCTGCAAGTTCCACCACTGGGGAGCCGTGGAAACCATCCGCCAGCCGTGCCCCGCCTTGGGTAGGGAAGCTTTGCCGCTTCCTTTCCCACTGCCCTTGCCGCCGCCATAATCCATTGACCTTGGGAAAATTGGTGATCCTCCCATTCAAAACGTCAGCCAGCCATGTGGGGCATCATGTCCACCCTGCTTCTAATCACAAAAAAAATTGGACATCTGCCGATATTGGTTCAATGATGTTCAATGAGTGTCAACATCCCATCTTCCATTGGTTCATATCTCCAGTTGTTGTTGATTCATATCCCCAACTGTTGTCACCTTCATCCCCCCAGACCTGCATCCGACTGCCAAGGGGCCCACCGGAGCCCCATCCATCCCATCCGTCCCATCCATCCCAACCATAGGAGTCTGAGTAGTTCTCCTCCTCAGGTGGTGCTGGCGCAAACGTCACCCGCTCCTCAAAAAAAAGGTTGGTGGTTTGCCATCATGGTTTAAGTGGCTAATTTGAGTATGGATTCCATAACGAGCATTGACAAGGACCTCCAAAAACTGACCCAAGCTGTGGTTTGCACATCCATCCGACATTTCAAAAGGCTTGGGCTCCGTTCAACCATTAGTCAAAGCCAAGACTCTCCCTTGCCCCAGCCTGCACGAACATGCAAATGCCGCGTCAAAAGCAGGTGAAAGGCACATCGCTCACTGGTTGTTAACACATTTGATCACATTTGTTTTGATGGCAGGTGCCACAAGTTGAAAGATGTTGAAAGTCTCATAGGTGTCATAGTTCAATACCTCCAGCCATCCCAGCCATCCATCGCCTTTGCCGCCCAGCATTTCTGCTGTAAGGCCACCAGGGGAGCTCCCATCTCCGGCTAAGACCTCACTTTTGAGAAATGTCTGAGACAACTCCTACCGTATGTTTGATGGTTAATGATGGTTAAAACAGGTTAATAATGGTTAATTCACCATTAATTATGGTTAATAATGGATGACTCTGTTGGTCAATGGAAAATATCACTGGATCGAAAAAAAGGATCCAACATACCAATGACACCGAGACACGATATCTTTCGCCTGCCATCCTGGGCGCACGTAGAGAAAGCATCGATTTCCAGGTGGGTTGTCGTTGATCTCCATCAAATGGCTATTCCAAGCAGAAAATGGTGATCAGATGTGATCAGGAATGAATATCAGGGTACCCCTATCTGCATCAAAAGGAAATCGTTTTGATCGCCTTTGAAATTTTCTGAAATTAACACCGCAGTCCTGGATTCAGTAGAGGCAGCACTTTTGAATAGAACTGAATCCCTGGCCATTTCCTGATTCTTCCTTCCCTGATCCTACTATCGGATACTATCGAAACCATTTCCTTCCATTTGCCAAGGCTCTACTGTCTGTTTGTGCATACACTGTGAACCAAACCACAGTGCCTACTGCACCCATCTCTTCACATCTCATCTGGGCATCAGGCCCCACATCGCCTCAGACGGGTGTCAGGTCAGGACCCCCCACGACCACGACGGAACGGCGCAACATGGCGCAACTGAGCCCGTCACGGCCTTGGAAATAAATGTCGATGGGGTTTCCAGTCACATTTATAAAACCTCAGCTTCGCATAGCTTCGCATAGCTTCGCGGCTTCGCAGCACCATGGCACAAGGACCACCAAATCTAGTTCACGCTTTAAGAAAAATACACAAAAATCGCCAAAATCCCTGGAGTCGTGCTTAAAGGTCCCCCCCGCTCTGCCCAGCATTTGAAAGTCCATGTTCCATCTCCTCACAAAACGGCCGCCCCCCATCTCGGCCAGTGCAGCCAGAAGGGCCAAAACCTTTGTGGTCATAAAAGTACCGAATCATGCCGGCCATTTTCATCCCATCCATCATTTGCACTCCAGCTTCCAGCAGGCTCACATTCCTGCCGTTCCAGCGCCCATCCGCACGCGCTTCCACGCGGCAGGTGGCGTTGCAATTGGCCAAGCCGGCAGCGCCCACCAACCTTGGCAACGGCCATGGACTAAACTCATGGCGAAAACAGGAGGCAAACCGCCATAAACCATCCCCAAGGACCAATCAATGGGGATGATTCACCATCCAAATGGTAGGCGTCTCATTGGTTTACCACATTGATTCTTTTAATGTTGTGTGAATCATCTTGCGAACAAGGAGTTTACATGGAACTGCTCACTCTCCCATTCTCAGAGTCGGAATAGTGTTGCCCAATTGTAGCCAGTCCGTTCATGGGGGGGATGTTATCACATTCCAGTGTAGAAGTGCACAAAACCCACTGTTGTCCGTTGTCCTTCCTTCTATTGATCAGTTGATAGGTAGTCCCCATACTTACATTTGTTATGATAGCAATAAGAATAAAAATAACAATAGTGAAAATAGTAGTAATGACCAGCATCATAATTATAATATATAATAATGATAACGATCACACTGATAACGAACCTTGACACAGTAATATATAGTTATTCCCATCAAACCAGGTAGTATAAATCCATAAAAACCATCAACACAACTTGGGGTTGCACCATTGGCTCACCATGATCCAGCGCCAAGGAACATCAGAAGCCCTTGTGAGGCCTCGTCCATATCCTGAGCTTGGAAGCATCAGGAAAAAATCATAGGAACTTTCGGAACTGCCTACATTTGCTCGCAAAAAACATCAAAAAAAAAAACATGGTTTATTCATGGTTTCCTGTATATAGATTATCCATGATAATCCCTCAAACCAAGCTAATGAGTAGTTCTTCTCTGATCTGCGTTGAGAGTATGACTCAGTCCATCCACCTGGAGTATCAAACCTACCGAACGACACGGACGATCATGTCCGTTATCTGTCATATCAGATGGAATGGGATTAGTGACTGTCGCAGTTTGTATAGTTTAAGCCGGAGTTCACCCAGTTCACCCTGGCGCCAGGAGTCAAACCACCACACTTAATCAGATCCAGAACATAAGTCTACTAAGTCTACTCATATGGCACCTGGATTCCCTGGATTATTGCTCTGTTGGCAATCCGAGCAAAACTCCGAAAAACTCTTGGACAGCAATTCCCATGTTTCTGCACTCCTGCCAGATTGCAGGAACTCCGGCTCTTGGTCTTAGAGACTTGTTGAAAACTATGCGAGTTCGAACACCAGATCCACCTTCGATATATTGGGGTCTCCCCCAACACCCATGCCCTCCCTATCTCCCACTTGGCATGGTGCCCTGCCATGGAAGTAAAGATCCATGTTGGCCCCAGGAATCTTCAGGAAGCCAAAACCCCTAGTGTCGTTGAAAGACTTGACCTCGGTGTCGTTTGTCGTCATCTGTGCCGTATTCAAGCTATATTTGGCAGAAACATCATAATTTTTCAATGATCTTCACCTGAAAATCCGTCGAAACATCAGTCTTCAGTGGAATGTTTGGGTAGAAACATCAAAAAAACGATAACAACTGGAAATGAGTGGAACTTTTGGACCATCCATAAATTCATCAGCTTTCCCCATGGAAAAATCGGAAAATCCGATCGAGGCACCGTGGCCGTGATGGTGGTGCCATCCCTTAGGGCCACCGGTTCCGCAGTGGTGTCCGGATCTCCCAGACAGAGATCCATCCCCTGGCGCTGCAGTGGCGAATGGAAATGGCTGGAAAACCTATGGAAACAAATGGGAAAACCCATGGAATTTGGGGAAAACCAATGGAAACCCGATGAATTTATCCATACCGACATCAACACAGATGGCCAAATGGCAGTTTTGAATGCTTTGCTACTGGGTGTCCGGTGTTATCTTCACAATCAACGGCTGCAGCAACAACCAAGCGAGGTTTTTCTATGATTTTCTTCATCAGCATCCACGATCGAAGCAAGCACACTGGAGAAAGGAAGAAGAACTAAAAACCTATGTGCTTCCTTTGGCCCGCGAAC
>Ga0126342_10020277_pt1 | contig 11195 bp, 9 predicted proteins | sample Cyp1metagenome_FD_92528 | JGI IMG/M metagenome (GOLD analysis project Ga0126342, IMG submission 92528) | Coral microbial communities from Lord Howe Island, Old Settlement Bay, Australia - Cyphastrea 1 metagenome | ecosystem: Host-associated > Invertebrates > Cnidaria > Coral ...
GCCTCCTTCAGGGACTCAGCCCTTTGTTGGGTTGCCACCCTACGGCCAGCAGGCCGTCTCGGCGCAGCCGAGGCCATGGGAGCCTGGAGCTTTGACAGCATCACAGCGCTCCGCTACCAATGCAGAGTGCAAGGGTAGCAAATTGGGCTCAGAGTAAAAGGGGCAAAAGCAGCTATTTTCGCTAGAGCAGCGCTTGAGTCAAGCTGCTGTGAAAAGCGGCTAAAATGCAAAAAGTGAAAATGCAAACTGCCGCACACCAAGCTTACACCTACCAACACATGGTTTTCACATTCAGATCCTATCAATCTAACCCACATCCCATATCCAAGCAACGGGGAAAAACAAAAAAACATGAAAAAACAATAGTGTGTCCAAACTATCTCAGGTGCATTTCTCCTAAGCCCAAAGGTGGAGATACTTCCCGGTTTCACGGTGCCTCCAATGCATCTGGAAGCGACGACAAAATGGACGAACAGCTTCCAGATGCTTCCAGTGACCTGGTGACTGGAAGAAGCTTCACCTCAGCGACCAACAGCTGAGACTTGGGCATGGCTAAATTCTTTGAAGTGCTGGTAGTCACTGGTAGTCTGCCTGTTTGAAGTGGCGGCAGTTTGCAGTGACCCATCCTCTTCGCAAAAGCATGGCATCACTTGGTATCATTGACCCCAACAAAAATCTCCGACGAAGGGCTGACTCCAAGACCAGCGCATGCTGCGATCCCACGGCAGCATCTGCAAAGGCACTTGCTGCCAACCTGCGTGGTCAAGGAAGGTGAGACGTCCACGCATTGAACACATTGATCCATTGACCATTGGTGATTGCCCTGGGCCACGTCAAATTCCTATATATATATATATATATATTATATAATATATTATATATATATATATATTATATATATTATATATTATATATATATATATATTATATCAGTAGTTGCTATTGTCGGTTATCGCTTTTTGGGGGACCATATCACTGTCCAGGGTTTTGCGCCATTATCACTTTTGGGGGGTCCTAGGAAAATGATCTACAAATGGTGGGTGAACTCCAGATGATCATTGATGACGACATTGTTCAGGGCGGTGTTTTTAACACCAGAAACCTGGGTTTAGTTAGTTTAGTTACTGGATTTGCCACAAAAAATCACTAAGGAGTTCTGTAGCTTCTGAGCAGATTCTGTATCCTCTCCACCGCAACAATCTTTAAATGTTGGCCAACCAATTGCAGATGACAGTACTGGCTCAGATCATCGGCACCTCAAGGCTTTGGCCAGCGGCAGCTCCAAGCATTCCGCCAGACCACATCCGGAGCGCCAGTGGTGAAAACTGCGGCGTTTGAAGGTGGGAAATGCACCAAGTTGGGTTTCAGATTGAATCCATGTTTCCCTTTTTTGAGTTTGATTCTTCTGAAGCTTTGTGCTTGTGCAAAATCACCATAAAAGCCAAGCTCATAGATTTTCCCATACTGTCTAAAAAGTCTCATGTTGAAAGGACAGTGACCACCGAGACATACCGAGACCAGCGGTGCCTGACTCCCTCCCTTGAAAGGAAGGATGGTACATCCGCTCCAAGGTGGTCCACTACAAAGGCAGCCGTGATCATCGGAGTGGGTGATCGATACTCCGCAAGGCCCAACGAGATCACCTGAGTCTCCAGAGGATACTGTAGATCTGCCAGAAGTCAATGCATGTTTTGTCAGTGTTTTCAATACCCTCTATCATAAAAACTATACTATATATATATATATAATTATATATTATATGGCTGGTTGAGAACAGGATTTCCAGTTGATGATTTGTCCCCAATTGATGTTGGGAAGTACAACCCCCTATAATCATCAACCAACAGGGGTGTTGAACATTGCTTATGTGTTGACTGGGAACCGGACTTTCCTCTGAGCTGCCTTTGCTGCAGCTTGAACACATATCACGAGCGAATCCGCCAGCTCTCCCCTGAAGTCAGATGGTGCTGCTGTCAAAGTACATAGACTCGGAAAGACTCACGCAAGCACATTGCGAATCAGAACCTGGCATGTCATCATGTCTTCTGTAGCCTTTTCAGATTTCAACTCATTTGAAAACCCCTGCCTGTAGAGCCGGGCTGCACCTCTCTCTGAGAGCGTCACAGCCAGTATAGCGGAAGGCTGCAGTAGGTTGGCAGAAAAGAGAAGGGATATATCTGTCTGCCTGGCACCCGTGTTTCTGTCACCTGTCCGCAGTTGTACCTATTGAACAATTCGGGGGTGGGAACTTATTCAAAAGGAACGATTACCCAACCATTCATTTGTAGTCAATGCTGGGGGTGTAGTTCTGTTATAAGGACCTAAGGAGATAAATAACGATAGTTGCAGGTGTTATATCCCAATTTATGGTGATTACCACGGTTACATCATCCATTTATAATCTCAACTCCACCCCCAAGTGGGATCTCCACCATCCTTTTGGTGATCTCCAAGGGTGGAAAGCGAACTCGGCGTTGTTGGTGCCTTCGATGACCGGGGCCTGACCTTGGAAAGCATCAGAAGTGGAAAATACACCAGATTGACATGGGTATCCATAGAAAACTCATGGAAAACGCATGGAAAATGGAGGTAAGCCACTTCTACATTTGGTGTAGCCTCAATTCCTGGGAAGCCTCAATTCCTGGGAACACCCCCGTGTCTGTCTTCAAAAGGTAGCAGCACAGCAACAGTTATCTCCAAGACACGCTAGAGTTCCACAGTAGTCCAGCCAAACAAACCCAAATTGTCTTCGCTCCCATTGATCCCTGAAGACCGACAAGCGAAAGAGCATGTCTGTAAAGGGATTCAGTCCAGAATATGGTGATATGATGGACACTGGGCAATGAATGGCAATAGCTTCAAGACAACCTGGAAAAACCCAGCAGATCCTCTAAAAAAGAACTGGTTGAACATGTTGGGTTGACACTTTCAAGTCTTGAAGCTACGCAAAAAAATATTCTGGTGGTCCGTGGTCTGCTCCAAGTCCATGCAGTCCACGCCTGAACACGGAAAATGAGGGCTCCTCATCCAAATGTGAGCCTTTGGAAGAAATGTCCTGGCGACCGTGACCGATCAAAATGGGGACCAATGGAAGGTAAAGATACATTACATGTACTATATAAATTATATGTGTATATATAATAATAATAATAATAATAATAATTAATAATAATAATAATTAATAATAATAATAATCATCATCATCATCATTATCATCATCATCATCATCATCATCATCATCATCATCATGTAATCCTTGGAAGCATGAGGTTCAGGAAATGCTGAAACGAGGCAAGATGGACACACAATGATAGCAAAAATTGCTGCCAAATTTCAATGTTGGATTTCAAACTCAATTCCAAAGTTTTTCATGCAATTTGGCAGGTGGAAATGTTTGAAATACCATGAATACTCAACAACTCAATGCTGCTAAGAATCTGCCAAGAAAGCGTGAGAAGTGAAAGGTATAGCATGGACCCCAGGAGCCGCGTCACGAATCGCTGCACACTCCTCCGCACCTAAGATGCCAGAAGATATTGAAAGTTGAACGAGTAATGTCAGTAAAGCAATAATAAACCTATATTTTGATGTTTATACCACCCATTTATGGTAAATTTGGGTATGGTTTACTAAGTTGACTATTGTTTTACCAACATTAAATCCACATCCCAGCAATATTTTAAAATCTTGATGTCATCATGCTGACAACACTACCTTGCCACACTCGTCCAAAAAGCGATCGGGACTTATTTGCAGCATCGCAACTGGGGTTTGGGACAACCGTTCTCGCCTTAGATTGAAGAGTCATACCAGTAGTAGTACTCAAAACAAGACAATTCTGGTGAAGTACTCTCTCCTTGGCTCACGAATTCTCTCTGAGTCAAGAAACTGCCGACACGAATTCTCCATATTCTCCACTCGCTGACGTCGCTGACAGCAAAGATCTCAACGTCTGCAACTCCCGGGTTTCCAGGAGCAAGCACCAGAATGCATCATGTCCTGTGGATTCTGGACACAACAGGATCCAATCCGTTTCATTTCTTTTGATCGGAAATGAAGAGTGTCACAACCAAACCAAAATGCAGAAAAAAATGCATAAAATTCCCATGTTCAAATAGTTATTCAAAAATTGCCATTTACAATCAACAGGCGAGAACCACATGAATCTTCCGTTTCATATTGTAGTATATGTGTCAAATGACCTACCATTTTGATGGTTTGAAGAACACAACGCTTCCGACCGTCCACCCCCGTGCCTCCATTGGGCTTGGCTACAGCCGTGACCAGTTGGCTCAGCCAATCGTTCACAGCTGACTTGGCACCATTGCAGTAGGTCGCCCTTGGAAGTCCTTGGTCATTACATGTCATTACATGTCATTAGATGTCATTACATGTCATTACATGTCATTACATGTCATTACATGTCATTACATGTCATTGCATGTCATTGCGATAGTCATGGTCATCCCAGCATCATTAGTTAGGCATTCCCATGGATTCCCCAATTCATGTGGCATGTTTGTCCCTCCATTGTCAGGGGGATGACCATCCCTTTTGGGGACAATAAACCATGTTTTGACCATGGGAAACTTCGGCGCTGAAACACAAAGAATCTCAAACTGGGCTCCTGCCAGGCGTTTCTGGGTTGCAGCCATTGCGCCCCCGCTTGCGCCCCCGCAATGGCAAAGCGCTTAGCAATGATCCTAACCAGTTTTTAGCCAAACGATCCAATCAAACCAACAACACCAGCGCAACCAGGCTGAACGACTGCTTTCACACCTGTTGCATGCTGGAAACTGGGCTTGATCCAGCGCTTTGCAAGAACAGCATGCGAAATGCCGAATGATAGTGAATAAAACCAACCTCAACATGACTGTGAGCCAAAAGTGGATTGCAGTGTCTTTGTCTTAGTCACCTGGCAGACGGTTCAGTGACAAACTATGTGCTTCCCATTGCCAGTAAAGATACTAAAGAAAAATTGGACTGTCATAATTCCACCGAAGATCCACCATGATCAACAAGAAATAACCAAGTCATCTGTCATTACCTGTCATCTCTCATGATCTGCCACAGCCAATGGTGACGTAGGGATGTAGTCCACCTGGCAGGTGCCAAAAAGCTACTGACTCTGGAGCTGTGAGCCTGCAAAATGCTGGGAGTCTCCAACTACCTGCTGAGCATTGGCAAATAATCATTAACCTCCAAGATAAATTATCTAAGAGTAAATGTGTAACAAACCTTGCTGAACTGCAGTTTGAACTTGGTGGATTAGAGAACACCCCCACTTTCAGACCAAACATGCCAGGCGCCACCATGGTCATGGTTGTTCTAGCTACCAGCATGTACAGCACGACAACATCTATTTTCCTTGGCATTCCCAGTTTTCACTTCGAATTAAACCACTTTTGAACGTCCAACGCTTGGATGTCATGAGATTCAACCCTCCAACCCGCAAGGCTCCCCAACACAGACTGGCATCTGCAAACGGAGCGCGCACGCAGCTGGAAACTGCACGTGTGAACAGCAGCGGGTGGGTCACTACGAACGTGGGCATGCTGACTGGTTCATTCATCCCTGTTCCACCGGGTGTAAGTTCATCCAAAATCTGGTCACAAGAAAATGTATACAGTGCTTTGTCATGCGTGGTTCATCGATGCGATTTTGACAACAATTTCTGCAACAAGATGGCCAACGCAGTTGAAACGGAATTGTGTGGGCACTGACACCCAAGAGAGCAGCTGGAAATTCACGTGTTTTTTGGTTTCGCTGAAAGATCTGGAATGGTTCTTGGGCGCCTGTTAAACTCACAAACGCAGCTGCTGGATACTACAGTAACATGGTTTGGAGTGCACATGAGTTGTTTATCCAAGCAAAAGTCTCTTCCTAGCGACATCTTGAACTTGGCAACTGATTTCCTTCGAGGTTAACTACACAGGAAACTCAGGTCCGAGAGAATGGGTCGTTTCATTTGCCTGGGATGCCTGCGTCGCAGTGATGAACCCATGGTAGTGCTGCCATTTCTGGTTTTGTTGGCTTTGAATCTAACTGGAATTACAAAGTTGGCCTTAACTATTGCCCGGATGCCGGCTACATGCAAACCTTTGGGACCATTAGCCTGGTTTGCACTTTCCAAGTCCGAAAGGTCCTTGATCCAAACAGCAGCAACTGCCAAATCACAAGGTGATCCTCAAAAATAGTCTTTCACGTTTGCCTCTGCTGAACAGCAAACACTCTCATACAGGACACAGTGGCGAAGTGGAATGACTAGCCATCTTTTCTCCACGCATTGTCACCTTCAACTCCAAAGAAGTTCAAGTCCCGATCATCACAGCAAATGACTGGCACAGTTGGAAGCAATGAGTAGCTTGCACTACGCAGCGCAAAGGAGGAGTCTTGAACTTGAAGGCTGTAAGCCACATTGTAACTTCGATAAAAATTCAGTGAGAGCCATGCCAAAAAGCGTTCCTGTAGTGCCACTGCGAAAGTGCAAGAAAGCGGATTTGTTGGTCGAATGGCTGGACAGACATCGGCCAGAAAACAACTTCCACAAAATCGAGCCACACGAAAACACCGGCAGAGAGATACTTTGTCTGCCGGGGGCCGACCATGTGACAGCGCCAAACAGCTACTAGCTGCGTTTTCTCTTGTTGCGCCGGGCAAATTCCTTGTACGTATTAGGACCTTCGCAATTGCCTAAGTGGCTGTGGGCTGTCACGCAGCCCGGTTGAAAAAAGGAGTGAATCGACCATGGAACCAAAGACTGGGGGAATCAAATGAATTCTTCAGGCTAAGAATGTTGCAAGCATGACTTCATTCAGGCAAGCTGACTAACCAAAACCAAAACATATGTTTTTCCTTCTTGGTTGTTGCTTGACTGTCTTTCACAAAGCCTGTCTTGCAAAGCCTACGATATGATAGATCTCTCAAGAACGATGCCTTGAGCCTTGAATGGAATGGCGATTGTTTCCTGCTGCAAAGCTACGGATTGTCCTCCAAGCCTCCATCATCTCCTTCCGAGAACCACCGGAATTGGCTGCAAAGAAGTCTCGCGTGAATTGATTATACTCAAACTGTTTGCCAATCTCTTGTTTGCCTTCGCTTCGCTTCTTCTCTGCTTTCTTCCAACCTTCAACCAAATCGCCATAGGTGATTTTCTGGCCAGAGATTCCCTTGGCAAAGCCACGGAGGTACTCATTGAAACGGAAGCCATCGAGGTGTTTTTCAAAGAAACTGCGTGTGGCAGCATCATTGTTGTAATTTTGCACCGGCGTACTCAACTTCAATCCACCTGGAATCGCACTGTCGCGAGGTCCTTTGCCAGGCGCAGCTCGTCGCTCTGCCACATCTCCGGTACTAAGGAATTCACGGACCCGTTTTGTGAGGTCAGCTTTCAGCCCGGTGCTTGACAAGCCTTGCTCCCTAAGAAAAGCAACCAGCTCCTTCACCTCCCAGTACCACTTCCCAAAAGTTTTGGCATCAAGGCTTGGGGTCAACTTTGGCCGTGCTGAAGCTGCCATGGTACGAAGTCCAGGGACTCCGATGCCTGGCCAGAGGCGGCAACAGGCGAAATGGACTTGTTTGACGTTGTCACAAATGGTTACTTCATGTTACTTCAAGGCTGTTCGCGTTGAACTCTCGCAAAAAAAGTGTTCCTACTGGACTTCGCTGATGTGCTCCAATTTCAAGCCTATGCCTTGCCACGGCAACAAGTTTATTTCGTGTTGACTGAAGTGATGGAATTTGGATGATACTCTTCTAGTTCCCCCGCCTAGCCAGTTTTGTTTGTTAGCCTACACATCCAGAAAGATGCAACAGGATCTTGTCCCGAACGTGAAGATGAAACAAAAGACATCTCAAGTCTCCATTCCACATTCCAAACTGCCACATATCACCAGGATTTCATGTTCACCAGTACGCCCATGAAAACCTCATCCTCGGATGCATCCTCAACACTCAAAAGTGGCGCCTGATTCCTGGCCATCAAAGCACCTCTTCAAGGCAGCGGAAGACACGTTCTGAATTCGAAATTGAACCGACTCAGCATAGACTGCCTCCCCCCAACTTCGAAAGTTTATCAAATTCCTTAATGTTCCGGGAAGAACCTTGCCTTCACAGTCAAGTTCAGCAGTCCATAGCGCAAGAAGAGTTGAAAGTCAACTAAGACCATCCCAATCAAGGTGAATTAAATTGATAACAGGGCATGTGGAACAACATGCCAGAGAGAATTACCTTGGGGCATGATATCATATGATATCCACATGACGTGCCAAAATCGAGTTAATTCCAATGAATGATTGCGTTGGACTTGTTTTATCTGGTTTGAAAATACACTATGAAATACAGTAATGTTCAGATTTGAAACAATAAAAACTAGAGATACTGGAGTAACAGTTCGTTCTGAAAGTCTTTGTTTTGGCAGCATTCAATTTCCCATGTTTGAACGTTGTTTTTCATGTTTTTTCCGTACAATCAAGTTTCATTTTTTTCCGCATCCTGGTGGCTTGGATTGTTCAAAAAGTCTATTAAACAAACATATTATTCTACAAAGATTCAATTACAATTGTAAAATTCAAGCCTCACAAGATTGCGACAAGGACCTACCCCGAAAAAGTACTTGCAATGTTTTATAGAAATAAAATTAGGGTGGGAAATGATGATAAAACACCGTCCTCAAATTTGCGATCAATCCAAACGCCGATTCTCTCCAATCAGCCCAGGCATTGTTCAAATCCAACAACCTACCGATCTTTTGAATTTTGATGAACTTTTGAGCCAAAATACCCTTTGACAGCCCTCCGACCCCAGTCAAATGTTCAGAAGCAGTGCTTTCAAGAGTAATGTTCATAAAGGATACCTTGAACAACAACGTTTGAGCAAACCTAAATCTTTCTCAAACTTGTCTGCTTCGGTCCTCTTTTTGACAGACAGGCCAATGGCCGACCGGCAGCTCAGACTATACTCCGCCGGTCTGCCACTCTATTCAGGCCTTCTTCCAAAGCAGCAAGGGTCCAAAACAAGCCTGACACACCATAAATATGCAACTTGATCAACTTGTTCGTTTTGTGTTCATGAATCATCCCTCAATTTTGGGCCCAGACTGTTCGGAAGCGCCTCCCAAAAAGGGAGCGTCTCAGTGCGTGCAAGAGGGACAGGCTAGGCAATGCCTCCTTTTAAAGCGGTCGACTACTTGGAACCAGGAACAAGGCCCAGCACAGGTGGCTGAAAGCCAAGCACCCGGCTAATTGAGGCTCCTCGTTTTGAGGAAATCCACGTGGCTGCGGCTCGTTCCTGCAACCTTCTGCACCTGTTTTTTCCCGCATCTTGTTCGACGTTGCTATTCTCATATTCATCTTGTCCAAAATGATTTCCTCCTCCCTCTCTCTCTCTCCCTCTCTCCCTCTCTCCCTCTCTCCCCCTCTCTCTCTCTCTCTCTCTCTCGCGCGCATTTTTCTTATTCAATCCTATCACCCTTGTCTCTCTCTCATCACACTTATCTTAATTATTGCCATTTGTCCTTTGCGCACTTGTCTTCTTCAAAGTTATCTCTCCGATCTATTTGCACACACTTGTCTTATTCAGACTTCTTGCTCTCTTTCATCTCACCAGACTCATCTTCTGCGTAACTACCTCGTTCATTCATCCACGTCTGTCTGCCTATCCATCGAGCAATGGAATGTGGTTTAAACAAGAATAAACCACCCCATTGGAGATGGTTTATACATGTTTATACCCTATTTTATACACCCCATTTATGATAATTCCAAACCACAGTATCCTCATAACTATCTGTCTATCTGTCATTCCATCCATGCATCCATTTGTCGCCACAGCCACTTTCCGGAACCGGAGGACCTTCCAGATCCAGAGCTACTGTCTCTTCCTCACGTTGGAATGAAGCGCAGACAGGTGTAACCTGCCAAAGCTCTGGAAGCCTCGATGCCCTCCTCCCGAAGCCAAATCTCACAACGCCCGGTCTCGTGGTACTCGATGCCTTTACCTTGTGGGCTCTGGCGGTTGCAGCGGACTCTGGTCTGCTCACATGGCCAGTGTCACGTTACCTTGCAGATATGCAGTTATGCAGCATTATGCATGTAACCTCTAGACATCTTACAGACGTGAAAAGGACACAGGCCGTCACTTTGAAACCCTATGCCTTCCTGCGACCAAGGCGCAACCAGCAGTGCGAGCACAGATGGCTTTGCAGCCGTCTAATGAAGGCGCCTTAGTGTCAGATGTGTCAGACAGGGGTTGCATAAGCGAGGTCCCAAGACACCTTCGTGCATTTCGGCTAGCCGGCTAGCAAACAAGCTCTTTGACCAACCACATTCTGTCAAAGCTGACAGCCATGAGACACTCTGAACATCAAAGTAGTGGGCGAGGTTGTCGTTTTCATGCGCTCCACGGCACACGCGGCCTACACCGCCGTCCACTGGCTCAAAGGTGCCCGAGAGCGTCGGGGCACCTGAGGCAGCAGGCAGCCCGAACAAACGATCGTAACGACAGTTGCTGGCAGGACAAAGCGGATTGGTTTCGCAAGTTGCGAACATCTCACTGGAAGCAAGCTCCACCAAGTGCCAGCGGCTTCGCCGGCTAATACCTCTACTTTCCAAAAGCGAGCGGCCATAGCGCAAGCACCAATAGTTGTTGAGCGCGATGGACGCCTGGTGAGCAAGGTCCAGATGCCTTGGCCCTGTGAAGCCTTAACATAGGGGGAACACTTGGAGCTATGCCTGTGGAAAAAATACATATAGAGAAATTATTTACACTACACTACATTGCATTACATTACATTACACTACGTTGCATTACATTACATTCCGCTGCATTACATTACATTACTTTACTTTACGTTACATTTACATTTACATTTACCTTTACCTTTACCTTTACCTTTACATTACATACATACATAAACACTGATACATCCTTGCATGCGTACATGCACACATGCTCACAGACACACATACACACATACACACATACATACATGCATGCATGCATCCATCCATCAATCCATCCATCCATGCATGCATGCATGCATCCATCCATCCATACATACATCCATACCATGCAAATTACATACATTACATACATTACATACATTACATACATTACATACATTACATACATTACATACATTACATACATTACATACATTACATACATTACATACATTACATACATTACATACATTA
>Ga0126342_10020278_pt1 | contig 11195 bp, 8 predicted proteins | sample Cyp1metagenome_FD_92528 | JGI IMG/M metagenome (GOLD analysis project Ga0126342, IMG submission 92528) | Coral microbial communities from Lord Howe Island, Old Settlement Bay, Australia - Cyphastrea 1 metagenome | ecosystem: Host-associated > Invertebrates > Cnidaria > Coral ...
CTATCTATCTACCTATCTATCTATCTATCTACCTATCTACCTATCTATCTATCTACCTATCTATCTATCTACCTATCTATCTATCTATCTACCTATCTATCTACCTATCTATCTATCTATCTATCTACCTATCTATCTATCTATCTACCTATCTACCTATCTATCTATCTACCTATCTATCTATCTATCTACCTATCTATCTACCTATCTATCTATCTATCTACCTGTCTATCTATCTATCTATCTATCTATCTATCTATCTATCTATCTATCTATCCGTGTGTGTGTGTGCTCTACCATGTTCTATCGCGGATCCTTCTGTCACTTGCGCCCAAAAAACCAATCAGTGAAAGCAGTTGATCAAGTGACTGGGGACAGCGGAGGAAGGATTTCACGAAGCTCCTGAGCGATGGCAGTTGTCAGCTCCACAGGATCCCCTCCAAAAAAACACCTCGATGATCTCGATGCTAGAAATGTTTCATGGAAACTGGCCATCAAAATGGATGAAGAAAAGAACCCAAGCAATGTAGGAATCTGGCAGGAAGACTGTCTTGTCAATCTATGTCCATCTATGTCAATCTTGCATAAGGCCGGTCCTGTTGCTCCCGCTCACTCTTTTCCAAATCAATACCTGTCCAGTTTTTCCAATGACATTGACATGGAGGAAACATTGCATGTCGCAGCCATGTCGCAGCACTGCCCGCAGCACTGCCCGCAGCACTGCCCACAGCACTGCCCGCAGCACTGCCCCATAGCCGCAGCGCACCTAAAGCTTTGATGCTCTGATCTGCCCTTTTCAGGGTCGCCTGATGACTGATCGACGATGATCGACGACTGGCTCGGTGACGGAACGTCAAAACTGTGACGCCTCCGCTTTCAAAGCACGTTCCTTGTAGAGCCGCCTGAGAGCGATGTTGACCCAAGGGGACATCACAACATTGCGCAATGTAAAGGTGTTTTCAGTCTCTAGTCACAGTCAAAGGGTCAAGAAATAGTCAAAAAATGGTTGAGAGTCTGACACTTCTGGAGGCAACCGTGCATTGAAGGATGTCCTTGGCAGAAACAAACAGAACCTGTAGCTTGAAACTCTTCAAACGGTGCTGACAACGTTCAGCAACCCGCTGCGATCCGCGCTCTCTTTTCGCTTTGAAGGTGCGTAAGTAGCCCACAGACCTCCTATCCCGCAAGGATGTGCAAGCTCTGAGATGGACAACCAACCGAAGCAACAAAAGGATACAAAAGGTCGTAAAAATGACCAAAGCTTCTGATATTTCACAACTCGCTTCTAAGCATAACAACTCGACCTCCAAAGGCTTAACGCAACGTGAAACGGCGCAGCACAGCTAAATTGCAGGCCCCATAGGCCCCAGGGATCCCAGACCACTGGGATCAGTGGGGCTGTGCTCAGGTTCCCCTACAGCAGCCACGGAGGAACCGAAGATGACGCTACTCACTTCTTTCTTCACTTCGGTATCACCTTCCTGTGCTACGAAGCTTCGGAAGACGTTGGCACCTGACCAAAGGAGACCAAAGGAGACCAAAGGAGACCAAAGGACCACAAGAAAAAAGGGATGAAAAAGGGCCAAAGGACCATGAAAATGTAGAGATGATGGATTAAGAAATTAATTTTCAATCATGGTCAGTGATGTCAACCCCCCTAAAAAACACTTCAGTCAATGGGAATCATCCCTGGAAAGTGTCCAAGCCCCCCTAGCGTTTGTGACATTGCTCCTTCATGTTTAACCGTTTGATGGCTAAACCGGTCAAACCCCCATGTTTGTTGGCCGCCAACTACAATACATGGCGTTTGCATCGGTTAATTTTCGGGATTTCACATGATATACCGTATCTGATCTGGTAACCCAAATCGTAAGCCTCCACTTCTGGATGGTGTCTCTCCAACAAATTTCTGGAAGTCATTGGGGAAAGGTTTGTTTGGCTTTGGGCTTACTGATCACTATTTATAACACCAAAATGCATCCAGATCACAGTAACTCACAAGAATAGGTAGTTCAATACATGGATCATTACCCTCTGGCTATGACTAACATAGCCATGGTCGGCCATGGTATAGATGGCCCATAGAAATAGATGGTTTGCCGGTTTACCTATTAAAAATGGTGATTTTCCATGGCTATGTTAAATAACCAGAGGGTATTTCAATTCATCATTGAAAATCATCATAAAAATGACAATTTCTCAGGCCACTATCAGGCGATTCTCCCACACATCATCATCATCATCATCATCATCATCATCATACGTGATCATATTTCATCCTAAAAAGCCAGTTCTCATCATTTGAAATTCATTCAAATCACCATCTCAGACCTTCTTTTCGGCCATTAAGCCCAGTGTTTCCTCATATTTCCTTACATTTTCTCATATATCCTCCTAACAATACCATATTTCATCATAAAAAACCATGAGTTCCTCATATTTCCTGGTAAAACACCAGCTTTTCACCCCAAAAAAATCGCCCCAAAATCACCCGCCACAGGTGCCACAGGGCCCACCGGGGCCCACCGGGGCCCACCGGGCCCATGGCGTGCCACGCCTTGTGACATGACGCCCTCCTCCTCCGCGGAGGACGAAGATTCGGCCGAGGAGCTCTCCTCTTGCGATTCCTGCGCCGGCCTTGGCGATAAGGTAGGCCATGGATATCCATTGATGGATTGGTTTTCACGGGAAAATCTTCACCGGAAACCCATGGGTTTTTACCATCGAAAAAAAAGGGGGTTCCGGTTTCAATGTTCCCATCATCCAATTCTATGACAGATCCATTGATGGATTTAGCCATGATCAATGGATTATTTAGCCATGATCAATGGATTATCAATGGATTATCAATGGATTATCAACGGATTGTCAATAATTATCAATGGCTATTATTGATGGATTAGCCATTGATGGATTACAGATAATATCCGCTGATAATTATTGATAATCCATTCATAGTATCCATTCATAGATTATAATAATCAATGGATATATATAATAACATTGTAATTGTAATTATCAATTGGATGGATAATATATCATAGTTGTCAACCTATAGCCATTGAGTATCATAGATGAATGGCCATCATCATAGATTGTAATATCCATTATAGCTATGCCATGAATTGATGATGGATTGATGAAAAATATCCATTATCTATCCAAATACTTTGATATCCATTTGGCAATACAAGGTGGTGCCCCCCCCCCCCAGTTATAAATGTAGAAATGATCGGTTTATTACAGATAGATTGATAGTACCTCTTCAAAAATAGATGAGTAGTACCTAATAGTATCTATAGTCTATAGTATATATGTTTATGGATAGGTTCAAGACATATTAGGACATCAATAAACAAATAGATAGTATCTATAGAAATAGATGGATATATTATATCATACCATAGGTGATAGATAGATGATAGGCTATTAGATGATGATCTAATCAGTGATAATTTATGATGACGGATACTATCCATATCAATGGATATCCAATAGCATGAATAGATAGATAGATTATACATTATCAATGGGTAACATTTACGCTATAGATAATCCATTTACGAATATCCATCTACTGTTTTTGGATATATAAATGATATAGATATTATATTTATAGATAGAAAGGAGTTTATGACGTATAGATCTATCTCTACATAATGTATAATATATATATATATAGGATTATATAGGTGATCGTATCTATATTATACAAATAGAGAGAGAGAGAAAGAGAGATGTTCTTTTTTTAATGTTTGATGTTTACGCTGTGTTTGCTCTCAATCTCTTTCTTTCGCTCTTTCTGTCTCTGTGCTGGTGCCAGCAAAATTGTATGATATCATGCGCATTAATGCTTTTAAGATCCATCCAAGCACCAAATAACAACTGTTGTATAGATACAATCAATACGATCAATCTGAAGTTACATGGTGCCCATTCGTGAGATGCCACCTGCTCCTCTCTAAATTTCCAACATCTGTGGCCAGCTTATCAAAAGGCGATGGTGTTTCAATCTCGGCAGTTCCCTGCAACCTCTACAACTCTGGGGTCATGACATGGCAGTTGCGTAGGGGCTCGCGTTGAAGGTCGGAACAGCCCGCGGAACGGTGTGAACGGTGTGCGGGACGTAGTGAGCAGTCCCTCCGAAATCGGATCTCTCTTTGTTTTTCTCCCTCTCTTTCTTCCTTTTGGACACTTTCCCGGTGATGTACTCATACGTGGTGATCTGTCGAATGCACAGATAGGTATGGAAAATCACTAGGGTCAGGTCCAGGAAGCACAGGGACATGTTGATCACTGACAGTATGACGCCAATGACCCAAACGTACACGACATCTAAGCCTAGCGGGTTCTGTTCTCTCTTGGTGTGCTCCACAAGCACCAGGACACCAACCGTCGAGCTGGTCCCCAGCATCACCAGAAAGGACCAAATCGCCACGTAAAACCATGCGTAGTTCCGAGTTCCAATGCAGGTGTTCAGCCAGGGGCAGTGATGGTCGAAATTTGCGACGCACTTGTTGCAATCCCAGCAATGCTTGGAATCAAGCTGCACGCTTGCTCGGCAGTAACGACAATACAACACATCTTCGTGTACTTGGTGATCACCCTCTTCGGCTTGCACCACCAGGGGGTCCACCGGGTCAATGGTCATGGTGCAAATGCCGCAGAGCACTGTCACCACAAAAGATGCCACAAACAAAATGCTGAAGACATCGATCTGTTCCAAGCTGCTGCTGCTGCTTCCAGTGGTGCCATTGGTCACAGCAACAGCTTCAAGTGCATGGACTTGACTCACCTGGCCAACGGCAGGAGTTTCTACTGCAGCCGTGCCCGGTGTGCCCGGTGTGCCCGGTGTGCCCGGTGTGCCCGGGTTGCCTTGCAGGGCGCTGGGGCTGGGCAAAGGATCGGCCGTTCCGGGAGTGCGGATGGAGCTCGTGGTGAACGTGGACAGCAAGGGATGCAAAAAGAAGAGATACGCCACGGCGTTGCCGAGGCAGACGGTGATGGTGACCACTTGCCTGAAGGAGAGAGGACCTAGGCCAGCTGTGACAGTCAAGTCTCACCATGCCATGCCAGGTATTCACCAAAACTCTACCACTCATTCACTTACCCGGTGAGAACTTCCATCCGACTTACATCTTTCAACACTGTTTGACCTGGAAATGTCTTGAAATCCGCTGCTTCCAATATGCTACGACCATGTACGACCTGTCATCTGGAGTCTCGATCTACGGTTTAAGCTTGGCACAATTCCATGCGTTGTATCTCCTCACCCGCTCTCCAGGCATAACTGCCGCTGCCAGGTCATATGGGCCATATTTTGAACCGGACTGCGGTTCAGCGGTTCATCCAGTGAAGCTCTCAGACCCGCAACGATGAAACATGTAAATATCAAAAACTGAAGAGTTCGGAATCTGTGAACAAGTTGACTCTCAACATTCTCAACTTGCCGAATGGGATGTTTTAATTGGCCCATGGCTGCCCCATTTGGGGCCCATGGCTGGCCATTCAAAACCTCCAAGTTGGCCATTCAAAACCTCCATTCAAATGCCATGAATGCCATATTCATGCCATGAATTCTGAGGACTCCAAGGACGCAGCATTAACTCTTCATCCGATGGCAAATCATCCTGGCTCCAACTGTTCCAACGTTCCCTGGCTTTTCAGCACAAAAAATCACGAACCTCTCCGGCTCGGAGTCGGATGCCAAGCCTGACGGGCGATGGATTCATCATGATACCCTCTGGTTATGTCAACAGTTTGCGAACTTGAAAATGACCATAGAAATAGTGGATTTTCATGGATTTTCCCATTAAAAATGGTGATTTTCCATAGTTTTTTTGTACGTTTACCAGAGGGTAAATCCATGGCAAATCATGATGGCATTTTTTTCATGACTGCTTAGTGGTGCAATAACTTACCATCTTGAAAAATGATGGAGTGAAAGTCAATGGGAAGGATGACATCCCTTTTTTGTGAAATGGAAAATAAAGAAACGCCATGTTTGAAACCACCAAGCAGATGTTTTTTTCATCGAATCATCATCATCAAAATATCAGTCCAAGATACATCCAATCATCCAATCATGGTCCCGTAGGATCCAGTCGTATCTTCTTAGGAAGTGGGATTGGGGTATTTGTTTTACTATAATTTGGAGGGTGATTTGTACCCATAGGGGATTAATCAAATCAATCATTTTGGGGATTAATCATTGGATCATCAATTTGGAAGTATCTAGATTAAGTACCCTCTCAAACAGTGTTTGGATCCATAGGGGATTAATCAATCATTGGATGATTCAAGATGACTAACCGACTAACCAAAGCCCAGGCGGCGCCATTTCTTTCGCCACATCCAGGTGAAGGCCAGCACGCCCGCAGACTCTCGAGAGAAGCTGAAGCCGAAGCCTCACACGTCAAAGAGACGGAACAAATATAGCTTTTTTTAATATATATATATATAGATATAGATAGATAGACAGATTATGTATTATTAAGTTTACTTCTGTTATTATTGTTATTGTTATTGTTATGATTTTCTATTTTTAGTATTTTTATCTTTATTTTGATTGATTACCACATTGGAGGGAATAACCATCCAGTTAAAGATTTGCCAAATGCAAACAGATGCAAACAGATGCAAACAAATGCAAGCAGCACTCTGCCTACTAAGTCCCAAAATTCCAGGAGTCAGCATGACAAGTCATGACAAGTCAGCATGTCCGGACCGGGAAACGCAAACAAATGCCTTTTTATGGTTTTTCAGCAACCAAAGTTGCCATTTTATGGCTTCAGATCTCCTTCGGAGATACGTCTAAGCATTGGGTCATGTGGCTACAAGATTGCAGCGGCTCGGCCAGAAAGATATGGAAAGAAGATGTAGATAGATATTCAATGGATTGGTTTAAGGAAAATCTACAGGAAACCATGGGTTTTACCATCAAATATAGGGGTTTCCTGTAAATTTTCCCATCATCCAATTCTGTGAGATATAGATTGGAGCGAAGCAAACAGCTTATAAATAGGTACGCATCATTACGGTCTACATTACGTCGTGAATTGTCCTTTGATGTTCAGACTCACTTCCAAATGTTGGCAAGCCGCATCCACTAAAGAGGCAAAATAGGAAACACCAAAACATGCCATTGGCGGCACTGAAGTTCCGAAACATCAGGCACCATGACATGCAGTTCAAGTCGCAGACGGCTAAGTCTTTGACAGGAAACTGCGTAAATTCCAAGTTCAGAGCTGCTAGAGACAGCTAGACAGCTCCCCTTCTGGCTCCCACATTTCTGACTTGAGTCCCTTGAGTCGTCTGACGTTTCTTTAGCCCTTCAAGGCTTCCCATTTCACTCCAGGCTTTCGGAACAAATCCATGGATGTCGCAAGGCTTCTTCAGCAGTGGCAGAGCGATCTACCATATTGAAGGCTAGGAGGTGCTGGCAGAAATCCTTGCTGTCCGGGATTTCCCGGAAGGTTGGATGGCTCCAATCAATTTGATGCGCTTCCATCTGTGCCACCACTTGCTTCATCCAACGTCGATTGGCCGCAGGGCTGGGACTCCCTGGGGTGGGAAACTCAAAGAGCTCGGAGGGGTAGGGCATAGAGCCTGTGAGCAACAAATACACGATGACGCCCACGGAGTACAAATCCGTGGCTGCGGAGTAGAAGCCCAAGAAGGCTTCGGGAGCATTGAATCTGGCAGTGCCAAAACAATGTTGCACCTGAGTCAGGCCTAAGCCTGAGAACTCAGCATCTGCATGGTCAAAATCAATCAAGGTCACCTTTTGCAACTTCTTTCCAGTTGCATCGCTGTGCGAATGCATCACCATGTTGTCCGGTTTGATGTCGCGGTGAAGGATCCCCTCTTTGTGCAAGTGCCGTAGGGTCTCAAGGATGTCCCGTGCCACTTTGCACACTGCACTAGCTGGCATAGTTCCATCCCGGTATTCCTCCAGCAAGGAGCTGAAAAAGGATCCACCAGTGGCTCGATCCATCACCACGTAGTAGAAATTCTCATCTTCCAGGATCTCCTGCAGTTGGATCACTCCGGGAGGTGCTTTCAGATTCAATAGTCGCACCTGTGCCCTCACAAATTGCTCTTCGTGCATATCTTGCCGCAGAGCTTCTTTACTCTTGATCTTCATCACGAAACGAAAAGATGCTCTGCCATTCTTGTCCTCCGCTTCATTCTCATCCTTGCCATCCTTACCTTTTGGCCGGCAGACCACGACTTTTCCACCATCACCCTCTTGTTGCAAGATCTCCTCCCAATAGTAGAGATCAAAGATTTTCTGCCCTTCTTCCAACCTTTGTATCTTCTTCTGACTGACTGTTTGAGTGGGACTTGGGGGTGGACGTCGCCCACTGGTCTTCCCATATCTGTACTTGGAACTGGGCCGACTGACCTGTGTCTCAGGTCTCCCCTCAGCTCGTGACTCTGGGTCTGGCCGCTCAGGGTCGGGCTCCAGGCGTTCGGGGCGCGGTCGCGGAGCATGGCCATGGGCGCTATGGCTGGCGCCCTTCCGAGTGGCGCCGGAGAACAGGTTCACCAGCTGCTCCTGTGGCGTCAGACCGGGAACGCTAGGAGCTCCGAAGCTGATGCCGAAACCTGTGGTAGCAGTGGTGGTACTGAAACCAAAGCCGCCAAAGCCGCCAAAGCTGTTCTGCTCGTGTCTCTCGCCTTCCATTGCCTCCATGCGGGCCTCAACGGTTTTTGGTCGAGGCAACATGCTGAACTGGGAAGTCAAGGAACTCCTGGCTGCGTTCTCCTCGTCTTCTCGCGGTTCTTTGGGCTCTTTGGGCTTGAGGTGAGGCAACTGAATGCTGCCTCTTCCACTTGGGCTCCCTCTACCAATTCCTTCTTTCGTTTCTTTGCTTTCCCTATCTTCCTTGGATCCCTTCCGGTCCTTGGTCTCCTTCTCATTGGATCTCAAGTCCCTTTCCTTTGATCCTCGGAATTCCCTCTCTTTGGCATCCCTCAGCTGCGACGGAGGGGAGCTGGGTGAAGGTGGAGCTAGTGGCGGAGACGCCAGTGGCGAAGACGCCAGAGGCGAAGAAAACGAAAGGTTCTGGCTGCTCAAAGTGCTTCTGAGAGAACTCCGAGATGCACTAGATGAGGGTCTACGTGGAACTGCATCAGAGGAAAGGAAAGCATCAAGGCCGGAACTGCCACTACCACACCTGGCTCTGGATTCAGAACTAAAGCGACTGGCCGGCAGCGAAGACGGCGACGACGGCGAAGTTCTTCTCAGTTCGTGGGCACTGGGGCTTGAACCACGGAAACCATTGCTACTGGATCTACTTCGCCTGTCTGATGTAGGAACCGTCAGCGTGCTACATGTGTGAGCACGGAAAATTGGCATTTCCTTCTGCCCATTTCAACGAAGACCCCTAGCTGCCTTGGGCCAGGCTGCAGAAACAAAAATCAACCAGAAATCTTGGAAATGCTGAGACATGTTGCGTCAAGTCAGGAGGAAATGTTTGACCTACAGAAACTCAAACAGTTTGTTCCATATCCTTTCAGCACGTCACCTGGCCGAGAAATGTTTCCATGATGATACCGAGGTAACACCTGGGTGCCAAGTTCAACATTTTTGAAATTCATGGGGCCAACACCATCATAAACAATCCCCACTATGACCAGAACTTGTTCATAAAAACCATCCCCAAACAGGCCCAAACAGGCCCAGTTTCATCATTTTTCACACTTGTTGAAACAGAAAAACTCAGTCTTCTGCGGTCCCGCTCAGACTGGGAGCAACCGTTGGGCGCCAGTGGATTTCCATTGCACCGAGGATGCTGATGTATTTCTTTATCACAGAACCACTGGGGCCATTTGGGTGGTGACTTTTCCCTGTGATGTTCCATATGTTTCCTGAATTGAAGGGTAAACTGGTAAAACAAGTTGGGTATGACAGTACGACTGACCCAAAGTTGATGCTGTAAGGGAGAACAAGGGAAAGATCTTACGAAATAAAAATCCTGCTGCAGCCTGGCTCAAACTTTGTGCAGAAACCCAAAACGGTCTGCAAAACGGACAGCCAGTGATGTTGTTTCTTACACGCAAAAAACAAAACATGCAAAATACACCCCTTTGCAAATTCACAAACCCACATTGATGTACACAAACGGTTCTTAAACCCATGCACCAAAATTTGGTGGAAGAATCTAGGGCCTTGATTTCCAAAGGGGGCAAACATAATTGACCTGGACAAACTCCATGGAAAAGGTGCCCAGCGCAATCCGGAACGAATTCGACAAACTGTTCATATTGCCAAATGAACAGCCAATTTGCCCAACAATTTGTCTTCTATGTCGGAAAACGCAATAGATGTTGTTTTCAGTCAGCACTGCAGTCGATTTACCCCAAGTCCATACGTATGGCTGGACCCGGGGGAAGTTGCTTGAACCCGTTTGAGGGTTCAAACCTTGTTTTCCACTTGAGAGGTATGCACATGGATAATTACATGGAGTTGAGTTTGGCACGACCATTGGAATTTGAACTCGTTTTTTTGTACCTACCGATGGGAATGATGTTTCGTTTGAAAAAACAAAAAGCTTCGGCGCTATCCCCAACAGCCGCAACGTTTTTTTTACAAATCTTTCTGAACCGTGCTACGAAGCAAAGCGCTGGAAACCTTGATGAACCCCTTGGACCTCACCTGCCCCTGCACCAAAGATTCCCAAAACCTTCTCCGGGACCTTCTCTGCAACCTTCTCCAAAGCCCGTGACTTGGCTTTGCACCAAGGCTTCCTGGAACCTTCTCCGGAACCTTCTCCGGAACCTTCTCCGGAACTTTCTCCGGAACCTTCTCCGGAACCTTCTCCGGAACCCTGTTGAACTTGACGTGGCTCTGCACCAAAGCCTCTCAAACCTTGTCCGGAACCTTCATCGGGCCTGTTGAACCTGACCTGGCTCGGCACCAAAGCCTCCCAAGCGTTCTCCAAAGCCCCCCAAGCGTTCTCCAAAGCCTTCTCCGGAACCCGTTGAACCTGACTTGGCTTCGCACCAAGGCTTCCTGGAACCTTCTCCGGAACCTTCTCCGGAACCCTGTTGAACCTGACCTGCTCTGCACCAAAGCCTCCCAGACCTTCTCCGGAACCCGTTGAACCTGACTTGGCTTCGCACCAAGGCTTCCTGGAACCTTCTCCGGAACCTTCTCCGGAACCCTGTTGAAGTTGAAGCTGACCTGC
>Ga0126342_10020279_pt1 | contig 11194 bp, 6 predicted proteins | sample Cyp1metagenome_FD_92528 | JGI IMG/M metagenome (GOLD analysis project Ga0126342, IMG submission 92528) | Coral microbial communities from Lord Howe Island, Old Settlement Bay, Australia - Cyphastrea 1 metagenome | ecosystem: Host-associated > Invertebrates > Cnidaria > Coral ...
CATTAATAGGGGCTAGTCATCCAATGGTTCATAGGGATTTATAATAACCATTATAAGGATCCTTATTATGGATGGGATGACCATCAACCATATAGTGAGTATTGACCATGGCTCATATAATGGGAATAATATGGGAATAATATGGGGATATCCCTGCTGGTGAAATCAGCTAGGTGTATCATCTTGAATTCCCATGCATTAAGCATCAACCACCCACGAGTTTTGGTGGCTAACCAGTTACGATCCGTGTCATGTTACTGAAAGTTACGCACTTACACTATGTTTGGCCAAATTCATGATTTCTGTTTTATTCAATCACCATTTTCCCAAGATTTCCTATGATTTTTCCATCTTTCCCCATGATTTCCCCATGATTTTCCTATGTTTTTTCCATATTTAAAGGGGCATTACCCCCCTGATGCGCCAGTTGAACCTGGTGGGCGTCAACTGCGCCCTGACCCTGGCAGCACACGGCAGCTGCTGGCAGCTGCTGCTGCAGCAGCTGAGCGGCGTGGCCAATGGAGCCACAGCCAATGCGTGGATGGCGCACTGCCAGGTGCAACGGGGGCTGCCAGGGATGGTCCAATGATTCCAATGTCAGTGTAGCTGTATGAACCAGTGTGAACAATCCCACTTGGGGACTTGCTAATGCAAATTCATATTTCTGTTTATACTATATTTTGTTTGTATTGATTTATAGTGCAACTGTTGCTCATCTACTTCGCGAAGTTTGTCTTTCCATTTCAGCAGTGTGGGGTGTCCCCACAACCATATTGGTGAAAACCCCCAAAAAATGGATTGTCCTAATAGAATGGATTATTCATTTTGGCAGATTTGAATGATTTTGAATGGACTATTTTGACAGATTTTCGCAGGTTTTCGGGTATAAGTCAGTAAAATGCTGGCGAACTTCTGTCTCCTCCTTTTCGGCTGCTTCAGTTTCTTCAGGAGCTCCTGAAGTTTCCAGCCAAGCTTGTTTGGAGGTGCAGTTCAACTATAATTTACGTGATGATATTTCACTAGTTGTAGGGATTATATCATATCCCAACATCATGCATGTTATGCAACCATAGTTCTACCCATTCATAACCCCAATTGCACCCCCCAAGTCATCCTTCGTCATCCGCAGCTGGAAGGAGCGTGGTGTTTGGGGCGATGCGGTGCAGTGTCTCAGCCTGATGCAGCAGCGGCAGCTGGAGACCAGCTGGCGCACGAGAAGATCTGCTGTGGGATGCTTGGCTGTTTCAGGTAGTTACCAGGTAGTTCTGGGGGAATTTGCGGTGGAATTTGCCTGTAAAATGCTGAGGATGTCATATTACCCCAACCTTTTCAGCATGTTTACCGACTTTTTTGGGGTGGGTGAGGTCTTACCACAACCAATTTGTATGGGGAAATCAAGGTTGAAGCGGGGTAACTTGGTTAACCCAATGTCATAAACGTCAAATTGGGATAAATGAGGGATGATTTGAACAAGATTGAAGAAGCCATTGGGATTTCTGTATGATTTCGATATCTTTCCGTTCAGAAAACGTCCAAGCCGATCTGAGGATCGTTGGGTCAGCAGAGCTGGCGTAAGGTGCCTGGCCGGTGCCCATTGACCCTTCATCAGCGTCATCAAAGGTGATAATGGAAAAAGCATAAAACCCCGCATTTTATGGGAAAAAGCATGGAAAAACCCACATTTGGATACATTTGGTTCGATGATTTTCCCCATAAAAACCTTCCTGGAGGGTAAATGTGCACAGAAACCTCCAGGCCTACAGCATTTTACAACTAAAAGTTCTGGCAGCGGATGATGAAGTGGGTGCTTGGCATGCTGCAGCCACCAGCGCAGGACGTGCAGGTGGAGTCCACCAGTTTATGATTTTATGGCCATGGGAATGACTGGGAGATTTCACGGCCAATTGGGGGATTTTCACCGACTTGATGGGGATATACCCTCTGGTAAACATACAAAAAACTATGGAAAATCACAATCTTTAGTAGGCAAATCAACTCTAAATGGGTATTTTCAATAGCTATGTTAGTTTACCAGAGGGTAATAGGGATTATAATGAGATAGCTAAAAATGAAGTGGTGAAATTTCGCTTGATATCCCCAGGATTGGGAGCTATCAATACGTTGGGATATATATAATGGGATCCCATTATATATAATTGATATTTCACCAAACCAAATTGGGATAGCTACAAATCATATGATATTTAGCTTTGCCAAAAATTTTTGGACGAACCCTAAGTGTTTTTTCTGCGGTTTCTTGGCGTGGGAAGGTGTCAGGCATTGAGCCGTTGGTAGATCCTGTATTGATGCTCCGATATTGTGACCTTGTGGCCATGTCTTGCACAGCAAACACAACGATATGGGTTTGTCTGAAAATAGGGCACACCGGCACACCCAATTTTGATCTATTTTGAACATGTTAATCATCACTTATATCATGTCTCCATTATTCATCACATTATGATTTAACATGTGGTTCATAACAATGAGGCATTATATTCCCTGTCCTTTTCCTGGGGTTCAATCCCGCATTGCCAGTTGTGGGCCCTTTCAACCAGGCCAGTGGTTGGAAGCACTCAGACCAGTTCAAACGCTTCAAAGAAGGTGCGCAAGTTGCGACGAGTTCTGCACGTGATGCAGTGATGTTTGCCTCTCATAGTCAAGTTATACCCTCTGGTGATTTAACAAAAAACTATGGGAAATCACCATTCATAGTGAATTTTCCCATCAAAAATTGTGAATTTCCATAGTTATGTTAGTTTACCAGATGGTACATGTTTTTTCCCATAGATTCAGGGTGGTTCTACAACCCCCCAAAAGGATAGACATGTAAAATCCTGCTGAAATAGTGATTCTTCAATTACGTTTCCATCTTTTTTTGGGTGGTTGCTAGAATAGAATCCCAGTATATCCCAGTTGTCAGATTTGGGGATCTCCCAGCTAGCCATGTTTGAAAAGGGGTACCCCTCAGGAAAACTAACAGTTTGCTGTTGAAAATGGCCCAGTCGAAATAGTTGATTTACCCAGTAAAAATGGTGGATTTTCCCATAGTTATGTTAGTGATTGTGATGAAATGACCCATTTATAGTTGATTTACCCATTGAAAATGGTGATGTTCCATAGATTTTTGTATGTTTACCAGAGGGTTTACCGCAAAAGAACATCAAAGCTTTTAGCCGAAAAAGCATCCAATTGGATTGACACGCTAAATTGGGGGACCCCAGTATCATCCAAAAAACAAAACTCATGTTTCGTAGGGAAACCATGGCAAAACCCATGGCAAAAGGGGCATCACAATGTGCCATGGTCAAGCTCCTTGGGATGAACGGTGCCATCCCACCACTTTTTTGTGGCTCATATATATATAGTTGTCAGAAGAAATATAACCATTATTAAGAATATAGGTTTTAATATAGCTAATCATCCCACCATTTAAAAAAAGTTTTGAAGTAGTATCCCTCAAATTCTTACTTATCTTTAATAAGTGCAAATCATGTTATATAGCACAATCATAAACTGGAATTCATTTATAAACCTGCACCAAAATGGAGGGTTGACCATCCCTTGTTGTGGGATGACCATGTAAAATAGCTATAGTGAATTATATATCTATATGATTAATTAACTATACTTATCATTACTTGTCTATATAATTGTATCTATAGTTATATCATGTTATATCCCCCATAACCCCCAGATTTTTCCGGGATCCATAGCAGAACCCCCCATTTTGCGTTGCGACTTCCAGCTCCTTCCAGCTCCACGAAGCACGACGACCGGTGAGGCGTTTGAAGCTGGACGTGATTTCTTGGAACGTCTTGGTGGACGCCATGGCTAAAGCTGAACGCTGGCAGATGCTTCGCCATGGCGGACATGGTTGGGGGTTCGTGAAACGTGGGGGATTTTAACAATGGGAATATAATGGGAATATAATGGGAATATAATGGGAATATAATGGGAATATAATGGGAATATAGTGGTTTATCATGGGAATATCATGGAATATAGTGGTTTAAACTATTTATACCATTAACAATAGTGGTTTATCATGGGAATATCATGGGAGTAGAATTGTCACGTTTCATTACTAGAGAGTAATAGTCGACGATGGGTTTAAGCAATGAATAGTGGATATGGTGTATTTCCTGTGGATGAAGCCTAAGATTAGAAACATGATTTCCAGCGTTCATGGTGATTCACGCTATGTGTTTTGTTTTCTTGAAGCCTAAATAATGTAGGCTGCTACTTCCCCCTATTCACTCACCACTCCTCACCAAAATCATCGAAACATAACAATATTTACATCTATATCTATATTATCTATCAGCAAACATATACAGTCATATACATACATGAAATAATACAATTTGGAGTCACAGTGTCTTAAAATCTCCATGTATACATACTCTATCTTATAACATGTACATCATATGGACATCATATATGCACATCATCTGCACACCATACGCACTGTGTACATTCCAATCATTCCACAGATCTCCCCTGACACGTCGTTTACCCGTCGTTTCACCAAGGAGATCCTTGGATTTTCTGCGCGAGATGCGCCGGACGCAGATCCGACCCAATCACAACACGCGGCGCCTCGTTGCGAACTTTCGTCGCGGCCTGGGCCCGAAAAGGATGGCGCCAAAAAATGTGCCGAACAATGTGGTTTTCGTGGGGTTTTACGCGCGGATTTGGATGGGATCTAGCAATGATGATAATGAGAATATATGAGAATATATGACAATGATGGTTTGACTTGCCAAAGATGGGTCGTTTTGAGGAAATAAAATGGGATCTAGCAATCATCATAATAATAATGATGCCTCGATAATGATGGTTTTGCTCACAAAAATGTTCTTTATTTCATGGGATTGCAGTGTGATGCAGTGTGGGATAACAAGTAGACGCTTGTTTTTTTTTCAGGATTTTATCGGGCTCAACGACTGTTTACGGTGAATCTGACACATCTGGGTGAATCCACAGAGTGAAGGACCGCAAATCTATGGGAGAATTTTGCTGGGAGAACTTAGCTGAATGCTACTTGTAGGTGAATAGGTCCATTCTTAATAACCTTCGTAAATGGTGGCATTTGGGGCGGTTATGAGGTTGGGAGCACTAGAATTCAAGTGTCACTGGTGTCCACTTCTCAAAATATTTCGAGGGGTGCAAGCTGTACATGACACTTAGAGAGATAGGGATTTATTCACTAAGAAAGGGATTCATGGATTCATTGCGAAAGGGGGAAGTGGTAGTTCCCTGTGGCATCCGGGGTGTTGGGAGCAACTTTGCAACTTTGCATCTCTGCAATGTGGTGAAACGGATGGACAGAAATGGGTGGTATAAAGCCATCAAATACGGGATGTTTATTGTGTTTCCACATTGGCAGTCATTCATTGAGTTCCATGCTCCTTTTAGTTAGAGATGAAACAATAACAACATGGTCATGAGATACTGGAGAATGTACAGGGAACAATGAAGAACCATCATCATTTAATCTGGTTTTCACATTCAAAACAGAGCACACCCCGCAACTTTGGATTCTTCAATTGGTCCAAGGAATGGCAACATCAGCGCGGCAGGTGGGTGATGGAGATAGCTGGGTGTGTTTACATGTTCCCTCAGTTTTAAGTTTTTCCCAACATTTGTCCACCTTTTCCCTAAGTTTTTCCCTAGGTTATGTCGTATTTTCCAACACTTGTGAGGCTTTTCTCCCCTTTTTTTCTATGTTTTCCCACATGTTCCCGCATTTTTCAGGCTTTCCCCACCATGTTCCTATGGTTTTCGTCAGGTTTTCCGTGGCTTTCGCAGGTTGGCGCCTGGCGCATCACCTGCTGCGCTTCGTCACCGGCGACGTCACGGTGGCCACCAACGCGGCGGCCGACGACACGCCGTGGCCAAAGGCGCTGCAGCAGTGGCGCACAGCACGGAGGAGGCGGTGGGGATCCTGCGGGGATTTGCCGGTGATTTTTCTGTAGATGACCATCTCCCCAGGATATCATGGGATATCTATTGATCATGGGAGTTTAATGGGATTTATAGTGATTAAATGGGATTTTATAGTGATTAAATGGGATTTTATAGTGATTTAGTGGGATATCATGGGATGCTTTCCCTCTGGTAAACTGACAGTTTGCGAACTTGAACATGGCCCAGTCGAAATAGTGGATTTACCCATGAAAATAGTATGGTGGATCTTTCCATAGTTTTTTGGACATGTTTACCAGGCCGGGTATTTATGAGTGATAATTCATTAATTATGATATATATATATATATATGTATATATACCCTTTGGTCATTTAACATAGCCATGGAAAATTATCATTTTTATTATGTGCATCATCTATAAACGGTCCATTTTCCACAGCTATATATATATATATATATATATTTGGGATATCGTGGGATTATGAATGTGGATTATTGATGATTATTTGGATTAATTATCTACTTGACTATGGTCATGATTTATAATGGGGTACCACAAATCTATTTATTGATGGTATTTGCCATTTGTGGAAAGCCATTATAAACCATCCATCTATATGTCATCAACCATGATTTATGAATAGATGGAAATAAACCACTTATGGTTATAAAGATTTATATGGCTCATAAACCACTATATGTCATTTGATAGATATTGCTTGGAGATAAACCATCAACCATGATTTATCAATGTTTATCCAGTTTTTAAAGCAATATTTATCAGTGATATCTCCATATGTTGATGGTTTCTCAAGAAGAGCCCTGAAGGCTTCCACACATGGGGGTAGCGCCAAATGGATGATTTAGATGGTTGATTTCAGGGACAAACCTACTAAAATTTGGATGATTTATCATGGTTTATAATGGTTTATAATGGACAATACTCCCATTTTGGGAAACTACCATATATGAATATCATATCCAGGAATATTGGGATTATTAAATGGGGAAAAAAGGTGGTTAAGGAATAGGGAGAGAATTGGTGCTTAAAGCATGTTATGGTGAGATATTAGATTAAGTCATCAATTTTCTTCTATGGGAAATGGTAACTATAGTTTTACCAAGCAAATTACGTGAAAAAAACATGCTATTTATATATTTTAAAAGGCCAATAATAGTCCGGCTATTTGTATGTCTACCATCATATTTCCCTCAATGATCATTACCATTTATCAGTACATGTGTACCATTTAATCACTGCACATTGGTGACTATGCAGCATTAGATATAGCATATTTCGGCAAGATTGCTGCAATTGCTATAACATGCTATAAATAGCATTATGTTCATGACGATATTAATCAATTAATTGGCTGCATGATGTTTATGACCACTGGCATGATGATCTATTATTACCATTGATCCAAACAAAAATGAGTTTGATGCCAATGAATTGGATCTGATCCTCTTAAACTATGGATTTTCCCACTAAATCCTATGAAAATACCATAAAACCACCATAAAACCACCATGGTTTCCCGGAAACGTCTTCACGTTGAATCCCAGGGGGATCCAAGCCTCAAGCATCAGCTTCAACATCATCACCGCGACAGCGTGCCGTGGGACGTAGGAAGTTCGGTGCTGAAAACTAATCTTTATGGTTAATTGTGGTTAATTATGGTTAATTGTGGGGATATAGATGATATCATGGGATATCTATGATATCTATTGATCATGGGAGTTTAATGGGATTTATGGTGATTAAATCATGGAATTGTAGTCATTTAATGGGATTTTATAGTGATTTAATGGAATATTAATGGGATATACCCTATGGTTAATTATGGTTAATTATGGGGATATATCTAAACAAAATTGATGATATCATGGGATATCTAGATTGATCATGGGAGTTTAATGGGATTTATAGTGATTTAATGGGATTTATAGTGATTTAGTGGGATATCATTATATCATGGGATACTTATCCTCTGGTAAACGTTTACAGTTTGCTATTGAACATGGCAATTTAGTTCGTTGATTTACCCAGCTATAAAATGGTGGATCTTTCCATTATCTGATTATTATATGGTTATTTAATGATGGGATTTGTGGGCATATGACTAGAGAAGACTGGAGGACATGACTAGTTTAGGATAGCTAAGTTGGTGGTAACTCCATTTTCACTATGGCTTATGAATGTTTCTGATAGATATATCGAACTACTTAATGGGGTTTATAAACCAACTTATAACTGGGAGGGCACCACCTTGTGGTGCCAGGTCGGAATGGCTCAGTTGGTTTATTTCACCAACATTTGACTGTTGGGTTTCTGCTATATATATATATAAATATATATATCTATTGTTGATATGAAAGTTACTGACTGGTTGGTAGTTTGGAACATGGCTTTTATTTTTCCATATATATATATTGGGAATAATCATCCCAACTGACTTTCATATTTTTCAGAGGGGTTGAAACCACCAACCAGACATGATATTTAGACTTAATGCATGGTTAATTCGAGTAAAACATGAATTGATCGTTTATCGCGTCGAATATTGTCAAATGTATCTGAGATACTAACCAAGAACCTGAAATCAGGATGGAAAACTGTTTGGAAGTTGTTATGAACTGTCATTGCCGGTTGATGCCTTCCAGAGAACTTACAATGACTGGGCTTCACCGTGACAAATCATCTGTGGGGTGTCAAAAAAAAACGTCACTGGCCGATATGAACATGTTTTTAGATTGAATTGTGGTGGGGTGACCATAATCGATATACGCCATGTTTTGACCATGGCATATATAGGGAATTGCGGGGGTGACATTATTGCTTTCACTTTATTTCACTTTGGTAACTTCTCAATCCCATCTCCCTTGTATTCAATTCCTTTACTACCAAACTAGGGGTTCTACGGGTCATATATTTCTGATATTGGGGAATTGATTTTTGAGGTATTTCCAACTCGACCACCAGGACCCAAATCCAGTTGGATGTGAGTGGTGATATCTCCAGATAGCATCAGACATCCCCATTTCTGCTTGGTTATACCATGTTACAATTCTCATGTTTTCTTGGAGATATCACCATATCCCAAGATTTTGTTGGTTATTTTCCACTTCAAAACTATCAAAACCACCTTGTTGCCTGTTATAGCCACATCGAAAAAAAAAACAGCTTATTTTCCCCACCCATGACTAAGTAGTTAGAGACAGCTGCATGGTTATTTTCCCCACTTTTTGCTCATTTTTCGAGATTTAGGTCACCTTTAGCTCACCATCCCTAGGTGTTGGCCACGCGCCTTGCAGCTGCAACGTTGCGCTGCTTGGGAAGGTGTGGCTGGTGAGAGCACACCCAGCAGGCATGCCATCATTGGTGCCTTGCCCAACAGGTCCGGATCCAGAGTTGAAACCCGCAGGTGATGAAAAAAACCGATCCATAGCTATGGATCACCCGGGAATGATCCATAGCTGTTTTTTTTTGAGCCACAACCGTAGAGTTTATCATGATTTTCCCTGTTGAAAACAACCATTTTGGGATATCCCTCGTTTTTGGCCAAGCCCATATCAATCAACAGATATTTGATCTAGATATGTTAATCCACCAGAAACCCTAAGGATCCTCCAGCAACCTTGGTAAGTCTAATATCTAGGGGCTGGATGATGGGTTTTCTCTCATGTTCTTTTCCAGTGGAGGCGAGTCCCAGTAAGTGCTGAAATGGGATAGTCCTGGGTTATACCATGGTTCTTAAGCTTGGGCATACCATCTCATCATATGGGTGTGTCTGAAAATAGTGTACCCCTAAACCCAATGATTAATGATCATTATCCCTATTAAATGGCTATAATTGGGAATATACCCTATTTTCAGGCAAACCCATATAATGATTAAAAAAAACTATTAAGATTCGCATGATAATCACCAGTTCTACCGGGGTTCTCAAGCTCTGAAGTTGGATGTGTTTTGATTCGCATGGAAGGTTGCGGAATGATGCATGTGAAGCTAGGATCACTCGCGAATGTAACTGGGTCATATCCCAAGATAGACCACCGGAACTGCTTCAACAGCTTCTAAATGGTGATATCCCAAGATGGTACAAGCCTTTTTCTAAGCAGTTACAGATTTTACAGATCATGCCTGGAGGTGTTTGGCTCGATCCCTTCATGAGACTTTTCCACATGGGTCCTGTAGGCCACCTGCTCCTTCTGGTTTGCATTGAGAAGCTCCAATCGCAATATCTGAGCCATTCAAAATAACCTTCTCGGTGATGATTATAATGGCTTCGAACGTGTTATAGGGATTGTGCACTAACGCATTTAACGATACCCTGGAAATAGCACCAATAACGATAGCCAGTATTTCATCGCACCAGCGCGATGGGAAAATCTCAGGTGCCGTTGCTTCAGCACATCTATGGAGTCGGATTCTGCAGTTCCTCGAGAACGCAGGGGTGCGCTGGTGGCCGGTCCTGCAAGCTGGACGCCATGGGAAGACCAATACCATCAGCCCTGGAGAAATTCATGGGGAATTTACCCTCTAGCAATTTACCATAGATATGGAAAACTCACCAGACATGTAGATCGATTCCCGAACCGGAAGCCAGTCTTTTTCCATATTTATTTTTATCTATTCTAATTTTCCTGGTTTTGGGCATAGGTTGAATCAACCATTTACCTAACAGCCATCATGAAATTTTCATCGAATGTCATCGATTACTTGATTCACACGTCATCATTATGAACAACAATCATCAGTAATCACAGTATCACTAGAAAGTCCGTTATTTGTCTATACGTCAACTTTAAGAAGAAATAGACAAGATTTTGCCACACATGTTATTTTCCAACTATCCTTCGCGGGTGCCTATATATATTTTTTGGAATGGGATGTTTATATCACCACTTATAAATATCCAGAACATCCATAGGAAGAATAAATAATGATAAATGGCTGATGGATGTTTTAGATATTAAAACATTAAATACCCATCAAAGAAACTGTTCCAAATGATAAGTTCAATGAAGTATTTAACCGTCATAAATAAACCATTAGTCAAACCAGATATGGTAATCATCAATTATCATTCATAAACCATTAAGTGGCCATGAATATCCATGAAATAAACTGAGATAAAGTCAGTTCTTCACTCATGTATTGTTATGTAGTGTAAAGTCTCACACCACCCTTCATCAAGGTCAGTTCTTTTCTGATGTATTGTTATGTAGTGTAAAGTCTCACACCACCCTTCATCAAA
>Ga0126342_10020280_pt1 | contig 11194 bp, 7 predicted proteins | sample Cyp1metagenome_FD_92528 | JGI IMG/M metagenome (GOLD analysis project Ga0126342, IMG submission 92528) | Coral microbial communities from Lord Howe Island, Old Settlement Bay, Australia - Cyphastrea 1 metagenome | ecosystem: Host-associated > Invertebrates > Cnidaria > Coral ...
AGATACATAATATATATATATATATAAGTATATATACACATATATTGTAATATAATAATAATAGTATATAATTGATTAATAGTAATAATATACATGTATAGTATAAAATTAGATATATAGTGTGTATATATATAGAGTGTATATATATATATATATAGATGCATATTGATACAACATGATATATATATATATATATATTTCCAGTGGATTGGTTTATATACACCAACTCATAACTTGGGGGCATCGGATTTTTCCAGTATCATGTCACTGGCGACGTCAAGGGAGTCCTGGGGCAAATTTCTGTGGCTCAAAGCCTGGTGGCTCATCCTGGGATCTACCCGGCCTGGTAAACGTTGAACCAGTTTGCGAACTTGAAAATAACCATAGAAATAGTTGATTGACCCAGCTAGAAGGTGATTTTCCATAGTTATGTAAACGTTTACCAGAGGGTAAATCCTATTAAATCCCATTAGATCCCATTAAACCACCATTAAAAACCCATTAAATCCCCATTTATAAGGGATTTTCCATGGCTATGTTAAATAACCAGATGGTAAGTAGGTCAAAAATATGTCTGTTTCTTTCAGGACAGGATTAATCCACGAAAAACCACTAGGGTGAACTGGTTCTGGTGAGCCCTTTGGGAAGATGTTTTGCATTCCTTGGGAAGGGAGTCATCCATGAGTTTCTGAGAAAAATTGCCCTTAAATATGGGTTGAACATGAATTATAAACGTTGGAACGATATTAGAAACGTTGAGACACAATCTACAAAAATATGGTTAAACATAAATTTAAATCGATATTTGTGGTTTCTAGATTCTTTTAAGTTGATCTAAATTGTCCAGAATGGAAGGAGAGTCCTTTAGATTTTGGCATCAGATGCATCAAGACCACACCATCCACTGAACAAGATGTGGGATATCATCTGCAAGTTTCATACTTACTACATCTTACTACATACTGTGATTCTTTTACGATCACGTGATCGTGTAGGGAACAAGGCGTAATAACAAATGATGACCATCTAGTGTGACGAGTGTGGACCAAACATCCAAAATAGAAAATAGGCAAGGCCGAAGACAGTATGGCGACGCACATTTTCCTCACTTACAGATGCTTGTCGTATGTTGATTTTCTGTTAACAGTGTTAACATGTTTGATTATTATTTGTTGATTCTAGTCTAAGATCAGTTTATGACTTTCTGACACTGCCAGCACATGGGACCTCACAGGGAAACTTGGGGTCCAAGTGATACTGTATATACGATGTTTTATTGAGTTTGCCAATGAGCAAAAAGTAAACTCAGAACCATCAGAACCTTGGACATCCCAAGAAAGGACATGTTTCAGAGGGAACGACTTGTTTTTGTGATACGACAAGCGGACCACGGGACGGTTTTTTCCACCAAAAAATGTCAGCAAAAGTTCCCAGGAGCTGAAAGCCACTATAGAATACTGGTTCGATTCCGCATGTTTGTGGGTGAATTTTTTGGTGAATTTCCCATTTTTCACCGGTTAGGTCATGTTAGGTCTCCCTCAAACCGCGCTGATTTCCCAGGCAGTTTGGCGGCGGGCCTGTCCCTGGAAGTTATACACCGTGGCTGGCACTGAAACGGGAGGAGTTTAGGGGATGGTGAACGATGGCCCTCCGGGAATCAAACATGGCTGGAACATCCACGAACTACTCGTAAATAGAGGTTTTACCCTCTGGTTATTTAACATAGCCATGGAAAATCACCATTTTTAATAGGTAAACCATCTATAAATGGGCCATTCTCCATGTTAAATAACCAGAGGGTAAATGGTTTTAATATGGAAACATCATCTATGGGGATTTGAAAAATTGCACGTCTGGGGCTTCAATCTTGACCCGGACCCAGTGATTTTTCAGGGAGCCAGTGTTGTTTCATATCGGGTTTAGAAGACTACTTTCCTCTAGATATCGATTAATTATTCATGATTATGCTCTGTCTTAATTTAGGGACTGATATATGGTGGATCCTGTTACGATTATTGGTGATCTGAGAATAAACTTGGCCTATCCCCAGTATGGGATTCCTCATCTAGGTGCCAACATATTCCAACATGAACATCAATGATCCCTGTCGATTTTTTATCCTACAGCTGTTCATGGATATGAATCTATGTCGTTAAAGATAAATGGGCGAATTATATCAAATCATAGCGACCTCACCGGCTGTTTTTTTCATAAATAATGATTGGCAAGGAACACAAGCTCCAAATGTGCTGATTTCAGGTTTTAGGGAAAGGTGTCATTCGCGCAAGCACAATATAACATAAATATACATAAATGAGATTGGCGACGCTGCAAGTTCGCAGACAAGTTGGATATTCAGCCTTATTCCATGAGGGTAGTGTGATCCACAAGCATTTTTGCATTTTTTTGAAGTGTATCGGCTATCTTCGATGGCTTTTCAACCCATGATTATCTCTGAAGTTAAGACATGGTTGTAACTGCTGATACAGTAGATATGGCCCCAGTGTTTCTCTGGGTTTTAGTAATTTCTGCGCGTCAGGTTGAATTTGCGGGGATAACGGCATAACTATTGTGTGTGTGTAACTGCTAGATGATGTTGGATCTGTTAGTGTAACTGCAGGTTGTTCCAATAATATGGGTTTGTTTGAAAACTGGGTAGCCCATTCCATTCACTGCTGCATGATAATTTTACCATCTAAAGTTCTAAAGCTTGACATATGGGTACTATATACATGTATATACGTCATGTTCAGATGTTGGTTATGTGTCCCATTACATCCTCCTAAATCCTATCAACTCCCTATTGTTCATGGTTAAGCCGCATCCATTTTCAGACACCAAACATCAGATTGTTGGTGACATTCTATGCCATAATACACCCATTTGTTAAATCATGTAACACATGTCCATGTTTGGTGGTTAAATCACAATATCTTATACTTATACATGCATATATATATATATTCCAACCCAGCTATATCAAGTTGAAGACACATGATGTATATCCCATTAATACCCCCTCAACATTTCAGCAATATCCCATTGATAGTTTTCACCAAGGTCCCCGCCACAACAGTACCTTGGCAGATGCTGTAAATGCTGCATAAATTTACTGAGATGATCTATACAGAAACACCAAGAAAGATGGAATCTGGTAATTCTTCACTATTTTACTAGGATTTCACCAACTTCCATCCTTTTGCGGGTTGCTTGAATGTAGCTATTTGAATACATGTATCTATTTGGTGTATATATATATAAATATGAATATACATATATAAATATGAATATATATATATATATATATATATGAATATATATATATATGTATATGAATATATAGCTGCATAGATTTATTGAAATTGCTTGCAGGCAATTCGGCAGATTTTTTCCCATGAACTCCCGGTGCTTCCGCAGGCACTTCGGCAACTCCCCTGGGCTCCAGAGATCGAGTCCCGACAGAAAAACCAGAGGGAAGCCGAAGGGTTTATGGTAAATGGGACGATATTGATCAATATATGGGATATTAACCATGGAAAATATTGATTTATCATGATTTATCTATGGAAAATAAATGAACATATATAATGATATATTGATCAATATACCATTTACCATGGAAAATATTGATGGAACATATGGATGGTTCATATTGATTGTTTTTTTTTGAATTTTATGGTAAATCAATATTGATTCCATGTTATTAATATATGGGATATTGATGGAATATTGATTTATCAGCGGAAAATAATGATATATATTTTTTTCTTTCTATGGTATACCCTCTGGTAAACGTTTACAGTTTGTGAACTTGAACATGGCCCATTGAAATAGTTGATTTACTTACGTATGAAAATAGTGATTTTCCATAGCTTTGTAAACGTTTACCAGAGGGTAGATCTTGGGGTTTCTTAAATGTTGGGATCCCCAAGTCACCATGGGCTTCAGATGGCTTCAGTACATTAGTCATGGTCATCCATGACTAGATGATTTGGAGGTTCCTCCATTTTAGGAAGCCTCCAGATTTTTCGGATGATATAGGATGGTTTTTTTGGGGTCTCCAAAATTGGGGTTTAACCAACGAACGTGGTAGTATAATAGGGATATATGATATAATGAGTTTTTTTTTAATGGAAAATGCAGATACTCTCTGAATCACACCCATTCTATGTTTCCAAATATGTGATTTCATCCCATACTAAAAACAACTTGGCTTGTTTTTCGGGTGTGAAACCCCCAAAATGGGGGATCTTTGACATCCGACCCAGCAGACGTGAAGGTGGGGATGGATCATTCTGAAGGATAGAAATGACGATCATCAGAAAAAGAACGATCCGATTTATCAAGTTTCAAGCCACCAATTTTTTTGGGGTCCTAAATCACGGTATCAGATTTGTCACATCACATGATTTGTCGCTTTGGTGGTTTCATATGTTGAAATCGTTGCAGGGACCTGACCTTGCCTGACTTTTTTTTTAGAACAGGACTGACACATGGGTCACATTGGCTAATGATGGATATAATGATGGTTAATGATGGTTAATGATGGATATAAGTTTGTTTGTCCCAGCAAACAAAAGCTGAACACGCGTGGGCTACTCCAAACGTGGTGGGGTTCGATGCCGAGGAACAGCTATGGCAATGGGAGCGGTGCCTACAAACCAGGCGGCCCTTTTGGGACGATGAAAGGTAGGTCGATGAGTTGCCGTTGTTTTTCTTAAAGTATGATGGCTTGCGGTACCCTCTGGTGAACTAACAAAAAACTATGGAAAATCACCATTTTTCATGGGAAAATCCACTATAAATGGCCATTTTCAATTGCTATGTTAGTTCACCAGAAGGTATTGTACATATGGGAAAATGATGGAAATGTCTTTTCCATGAGGCTTCAGGAAGATCTATGAATTGCTTGACGGGAACACTGGCAGGAAACCTCTGTAGAACGGTAAGAGGCCACTTGCTTTTTGTAGATTCTGAAATCAAGGCTGGGGATGCCTCCACACCACTGTCACATCTTGCATTCTCAGTCATTCTCAGTCAGCAGGCGGATATATAAAAAGGGAACGAAAGATAGCCAAATGAACATACCCTCTGGTAATTCAACGTAGCTATTGAAAATGACCATTAATAGTGGATTTTCCCATTAAAAATGGTGATTTTCAATAGCTATGTTAAATTACCAGAGGGTACATCAACTATATATCATATCTAAAAATGGCCACTTCCGTTGGGAAAAGTCACTCTCCTTCATAATTATAGCCTCTTTGAAGTTCTGTCTTTGTTTTTGCGGGGGTTGCATCATGACATTTGCGATAGCCCCTACTACTGATTGAATGACAGCGGAAATTTCAGGACCCTACTATGGAGGTACTGTACCATAATATAAGGCTGTATTTTGTGAGATATTCATGTACATAGCCCTTACATAGGCCTTATATATGGTAGGCACCTGCAACTTAGGTTCCTAAATGGCCTGTGGGGTCATAGCCCATCTTGATTCTAAGCTAAACCCAGTTTTGGGTAATTCATACTTGACGAACATATCTGGTGCTTTTTGTCGGTCTCGACACATTAAGACCGCATGTTGTAGGTTAGACATTCCCGAAATTGGCTTTGTTTCCCAGTAGTAGGGTAACCCCAAATCTAATGGTGTAGAAAAGAATTGCATATTTACATATATATATAATAATTATTATATATATATAATAATAATAATTATATATACAATAATTACACACATACACTAACTCATAGCCATACATAGAGTAAATCCATCATTTTTAGACAAACATATAACATTGTTGGGTTTGGAAATCCGAGTGTATCCAACTATATCCCAATAAGGATTGTATGATTCTTAGATACCTCAATATGTTCTATGCATCACCCGTGTTGTTTCCCATTCTCTATCCCTCCTCCAAAAAATCTCGCGCTCTCTCTCTCTCTCTCCCATTGTCACTGGGGTCATTGGGGGGGCCTGACTAGATAATATATATATATATATGTATAAATATATTTTTAATCCCAGAAGAAGATCCCATAAAATCTCCCTATTGCATCCTATATATATATATACATTGTTAATCATCATTTTCCCCATCAAAATACGTGTGTTTGTTGGTAATAATTTCCGCATTTTCACACGCACATATCATATCGGTGGACATATACCCCATGATATTCTCATGATACACCTCCATATTTTCCCTCTTGTTTAGATTAGTTTAAATCCATCATTGACCCAAGACAATCGCATATTTTGTCCACATTTTCTCATATTCTTCATTCTATCCATAAAAATGGATGGGTGGGAAAATTGAAACCGGAAACCCCTCATTTTTGATAGTGAAAACACATGGGTTTCCTGTAGGTTATCCCTTAAACCAATCCATTCGATCCCATATTCGCCAGGTCCTGGCGCACCGCAGGTGGGGAGACGAGACTGGGAGACGAGAGGGAGACGATGGTATCTCTATTAATCTTTAATGTATATCTATAATATATATATATAATGTATATAATATATATATATATAGATATATTTGATTATATATGAACATGTGATTCCACATATGAACGATGGTATATTTTCTTATCTATAATGTGTATATATATATATATGCACATGTGATTCCTGCATATATATATATACATTGTGCAAATGATATGTATATGTCTATAAAACGTATATATATACATATAGCGGTAGATACTTGGTACACAAAAATTGCAATTCAAAGGGAGAAAACTCTTCCTTTCCCAATTGACAAACATGACGCATATCCCCATCAGGTTGCCCTGGCATTATGTACGTGCTGCCGTATATGTATGATCGTATATATATATACATATGCATATGCATGTGCAGGCATCCTACTCAGCCATTACAGCAGGAAGCAGTTGACACTGTGCAGAGGTGGCTCCCACCCTTCCTGGTGATAACTTCGGCCCAAGATCGCATGCCGATCGCTCATATGATATCATGTTGGCTATATACATATATCATTATAGCATATGACCATATTGTCGTATTACCATTGACTGAAAATGTTGTCATATTGTAATACTATCATATTATCATTGTTATCATTTTATCATAATGGTTATATATATATATATACAGTATATATAATATATAAATCTCATCATATCCCCATCATAGTCTCCATGATATCCCCCATTTATGGTTTCGGTCATCGCGGCAACATTATTTGATCCTTGGCTTCACCAGCAGCTTTTGGACCACCAGAGGTTTCATCAATGACGAGGTTATGATTTTGGGGGTTCCCCTATGACTTTGGAAACCTCCATATGACCACATGAATTGTATATGGGAAGTTTCTAAGTTTCTGGGACGCCATCACTTTTATACTTATTCTAGAACACACCCAACAAACCCAAGACTCCAAGGTAAACCAAAGTGGTTGGACATTCGCTTTCAGAGCGCCGGTAGTTTGGCCAGTTTCGCCATGGAGACCGAAGAAAGGCATGTGGCTTCATTGGTCACTTGCACTTCTGCATGCGCATGCCTTTGACATGTCAATGTGTTGGCCAAAGAACTTAGAAGATTACTTCAGAAAGACCTGCTGTGACAATGTGAACATGCAGTGCTTCAACGGGATCTACACCTACGAGAGTTGCTGGTTCGCTGTTTTTCTTGTCTTCCCGTTTGTATCCATTTGTCAGGAAAAATGATTTATTTCTTGTTGGAGAGACAGATTTCAGCACATATCGCACATATCATTCTTGACCATAGTTCTACCATAGTTTTACTCATGATATCCCAAAAAATATCCCAAAATCTACCCAAAATATCCCATGATATCCCATAATCTTTCATGATATTTCCCTATGATACAAATTCTTAGCTCCAGACTCGACGGACGGATGTTGGATCTCCAGACTCTGTGCGTGAAAACTCCGAAACCCCACAGTGTCCAAGGGGAGGGTACGATGTAAATTGTTGCCGTTGGGTCATTTTTTTTGATTTGGGCAAGTCAAAGTTTGGTCAATCAACTAGCATCATGGCTGTGTTGTGGACTTTGCCATGGCAGTATGACTATGACCAGGGAGTCACACTGAAACAAGCATATTTTGGAAGTTTGAAACGTAGCAAAGTGTCACAAGCATCTCCAGTCCTGACTCGTAACAATCTAGGGTTGTCATATTTTGCTAGACCCCTATGTTTTCTCTTCTCCATATTGAAGAAAACATGCGTGTATATATATAATTATATACATACACATACATATATATATATATGTATATATATATACGTATATACATACACCATATTGTTGGTTTGTATACTCGGATGATTTCGATTGCGAATGTACTATCCTTATATATCCTTATCATGATTGATGTTTTTACCCTACCTCCCCTTCTTGTGAATGTCCCACATCACCACATCGGTGAATACCTCTGATTTGCTGTTATATGACATATTTGTGTGTATGTGTATGTATATGTGTATATATATATATATATATAGAGAGAGAGAGCGCATGATATCCCAGTATATCCCATAGAAAAACACAAAATGGTTGTTATTCATACCTTAAATATCTTGCCAAACACAAGGATGTTCTTTCCTGGCTGTGTCAGAGTTTAGTTTTCACTCTTTGGAATTCCTGTATACAGACGCAAGGCACATCGCCTTTTCCCACTATGGTATAAGCATGCCGGTGTCGTTCTGAAGACATCTTAAAATAGTTGTCCACAATATTTTGCCTCCTATGATAGATTATATCACCATAATATCCCCATTAAATGGATGCTTTTGCAAGACCCATCTGTTTGTTTTTCAGCCTTTTCCCCTAAATTCTCAGACAAACCTTAATAAGTTATGGGTCAAAATTCATGATCTGGGGGGCGACAGATTTTAGTCTAGTGTACCCAATTTTGACCACCCAGTTGTCCTGCTATCCCAGGTTGCTGTTTGGGTGCTCCTACTGCGTTTGCCTCATGGCCCCTTCGCGCGGTGATGCTGGGCTACCCGGGCTGCGGAACCACGTCCATCTCGGCCCTGCTGTCTGGTCATCCAAACATCTCCCTGGTGGGGAGGGATCCGCAGGCAGAACTGGGGCGATTGAACATGGTTCAAACTGCTTTACGGATGTACATGGTATGTGTGTATTTATATATTAACATATATTAACATTACATATACTGTATAATATAATAGGGAGGATATCTGGGGGGTTAAGACGTGTGATCCCCCAAAATTGATGGCTAGTAGCAGAAACTGACAGTATTTTGTTGGTCTATTGGCACACCATGTTTGGCCTGCTTGCGCGCACACAGGGTTATAGTCCAGTGGCTGACCATTTTCCAACTTCAGGATAGCCTCAAGAAGGGTTTCCGGTTCAAGACGGGTTCGAATGGGGGGTGGGCCCTGTTGTTGGGTGGGAGCCACCCGCCGATTTCAGCAAACGCCATCTCCATTGTGGGCGGCTATGTCGGCTATGTATTCCCGTATGTTTGCAACTACTGGTAGATTATTGGCTGTTTCAATCCCAATGGCATCCCACCACTAACCATCAAAACAGCAACGTCCACAATGGACATATCGAACTAGTTAGCACCCCCCAACCAACGTAGACCTTGCCAGATAGGAGGTTGGAAGATGCTGGAAGACTACTTTCCTTCAAACGCATACTGATCAGGGTCAATTTCTGTTGATTTGGTGGGACCCCGAGGGTTGGGTAACACATATCAAATCATATCAACGAACATTATCCTTCGGCAATCAAACACGACCATGGAAAAGCCTAATTCATAGTTGATTTTCCATTGCCATGACTGATTTATGTCATGTAATCAATCATCATTAATTAATCCCTTCCCAACTCCAAGTTACATAAGTTACACTTCCCCTTTTCACCCCATTTCTGAAATGTCGAATCGGTGAACTTCGCGACTCCAAGCCGAAGCTGCAAGGGAAGACCCTGGAACAAGTACGAGATGCAAGCCGTGAACCAGTTGGTGAAGGCCAACTCCCACACCTTGATCCGACGCTTCGGGCGTTCGCTGGCGCGACACCTGAGATTTGCACGGAATCTCTATATGCGACTGGGCAGCTTAAAGCACCCATTTTTTCAGCCTCTGGAAAATCTGGGTGTGACAATTTGGGCGATATCTACCTATAGAATTTGACAGATGATTTTCCTCTGTCTTTTTCCATTGCCGCTGTTGTTTGATTACCAGAAGTTGGTCAGCTGTTTCTAGATATGCAGTACACCCATCCGACGAGGAGAGCGAGAATCACCATGGAATGACGATTAGGTTGATAATTCATAACTGTGTAATTTCATGTAATTTCACTAGGTTCTTAATTATTATTAGTTGATTATACAGGTGGTTTCCGAAAAATAAGTTTTATGATTTCTAATCATTTTTCTCCCCTTGAAGCTACTTTACCACGAAACAATGGCGTTTCCTTGGACGGTTCTGGGGACAGGTTTTTGCAAATGTTCCATAACTAGTAACTAGCCAATATTTACTGGTACGCGTCATCCAATTTGGCAAGGAGAAACCTCATTCTTGAAGGAACATTCAATTTGCAAATGGTCGATTTCCCCTTGCCATGTTCCCTTCTTACCAGCCGGTAGACATAATTCAGGTCAGATCCAACTTTGATCCTGACTCCAGAAAGAGCCTGGGCCATGTCACAGCCCCCCGGCTGCAACCTTTGGCCACTGGACGACATCCAGGAAGATTCATGGGTATATGGTATATATATATATATATATGGTATATATATATATATAACTTATATATTCATACATATATGTTGTATTCCAGGAATTGTAATGAGAAAATCCCGAATTTAGTTCCTACATAGATCATATTTGTCAGTGGCATGGGAGTTTGCCTTGCGAAAATGATCTAGGGGTGCATTGCCTCCTCATGATTTGTGAAGAGAAAATGTGTCCTTTTCAAGGCTGACATACTGTACAGTACACTTCTGGAGTTATGGTCACACCCCTTCGTTAGGCGCATATGTTGATATAATATATATATATATATTATTGTAATTATGTATATATATATATAATTATATATACATAGAGAGAGTCTTTACGGACCACACCCTAGCTCATCCCCTTAACTGCAGGGGTGGGGTAGTGGCCCGCCTGTCCGCCTAGTGTTGCACCCGGGTATTGAACCCAGGTCTGACGCATGAGGGATG
>Ga0126342_10020281_pt1 | contig 11193 bp, 10 predicted proteins | sample Cyp1metagenome_FD_92528 | JGI IMG/M metagenome (GOLD analysis project Ga0126342, IMG submission 92528) | Coral microbial communities from Lord Howe Island, Old Settlement Bay, Australia - Cyphastrea 1 metagenome | ecosystem: Host-associated > Invertebrates > Cnidaria > Coral ...
ATGTAATGTATGTAATGTAATGTAATGTATGTAATGTATGTAATGTATGTAATGTATGTAATGTATGTAATGTATGTAATGTATGTAATGTATGTAATGTATGTAATGTATGTAATGTATGTTTGTATGTTTGTATGTTTGTATGTATGTATGTAATGTATGTAATGTATGTAATGTATGTAATGTATGTAATGTATGTTTGTATGTTTGTATGTATGTATGTGTGTGTGTAACGTAATGTAATGTAATGTAGTGTAGTGTAGTGTAATGTAATGTAATGTAGTGTAGTGTAATGTAGGTAAGGTAAGGCAAGGCAAGGTCAGGTCAGGTAAGGTCAGGCAAGGTAATGTAATGTAATGTAGTGTAGTGTAATGTAGGTAAGGTAAGGCAAGGTCAGGTCAGGTAAGGTAATGTAATGTAATGTATGTATGCGTATGCCTTGCATGTACAAACCAGTATGCACATCGAAACAATATATAATAGGGAACTGATGATTCCAAGTGATTTTTTTTACATGAGCTTCGTGAAACCCCTTCAACAACCAAGGTACCCAGCAGGGTCGGTGGAGGCTAACAGGGCAGGTTCTTTCCTAGCCGACGGCTTCAAGGCCGTATTATGGGCTTTGACGGGGGACTTAGACTACTTCCATGCGATGCTGGGAACCCCAAACTACTCTGCAGCAGGTGGACCATGCATGCATTGCCGATGCACATTGACAGGGTCGAACACCTGGACTGACTTCAGGGATGAAGCTTTATGGAGAACAAGTCGCTGGCAAGGTGAAACATGGCGAGCCTGGGAAGGACGTACACAGTGCGTGTTGCTGACCCTGCCTGGTGCCTCCTGCTGGACAATTGCTTATGACTGGGTTCATGTGAAATACCTCGGTGTGGACCAGTACATCTTCGGATCGGTCCTATCAGTCTTGGTGTCCATGGTCATGCCGAACGATGAGAACACGAACTTGGAAAACTGCTTGGCTTTTTTGAAAGATTATTTCAAAAGACATTCCACCCCTACGCCTTTTAGGTATCTAACAAAACTGACCATGTTTGTACGAACCGGTAAGTATCCAAAACTGAGAGGGAAGGCTTCCGAGGTGCGGCATTTTGGTCCAGCTTTGCTAGCCTTGTGGAACATGCACATGAACCAGAACTTGGCCTTGCACAAACGCATTTCTCTAATGTTAAAGCACAACGTTCACCTGGAAGAGATGATTACCTTGCACAACGAAGACTTTTCTTTCCCAGCTGGAGCAGCCGAAGATTTTCAGAAAACGGCTTCGGGCATGTTAGTACTTTTGAACCAGATTGCGGACCACTTCGTGGACGAAGGGGTGAAATGCTTCGACATCACCAGCAAAACCCACATGCTTCAAGAGTTAGCTATGTTGAGCCGATCAATGAATCCAAAGGTGGTATGGTGCTTCATGGGTGAAGATCAAATGCAGCGCATGCAACAAGTTGCAAAGGCATGTGTTCGTGGCAACCGGGTCGACAAACAGACTTCAAAGTTGGCTCGCCACTATCGCTTAGGATTGCATTTGCACTTTCTCCAGCTGGCTCTTTGAAAAAACTCTCTTGTGGCGGTCTGCTATGTGACTTGGTTATGTTTTCTCAAAACTTCCAATGGTAAGCTGCCTCTAGCAAGTCAAAACCTCTTGCAATCAAACATTCAAGATACTGAGAGGGACTTGATGAGAGACACCGTGTGAGAGACACTGCGTCCAACACTGTGGGAGACACCACGAGGGACACCATGAGAGACACCATGAGAGACACCATGAGGGACTGCATGAGTGACACCATGAGGGACACCATGAAGGACAGCATGAGTGACACCATGAGGGACACCATGACTGACACTATGAACACACAATGATAGGGACAATTATATATATATATACAAAACACATGGTTTGCTATTTTAATGGCGAATTTTGTCGCCATGTGAGCTGTACATGTGCTTTTACACACAGACACGCACACAGCCTGTATATATTGACATCGTCCTATGTTTCTTTTTACATGGTTTTGTATTTACGCATGTGCGGTTTGAGTTTTCAAATTCATCCAGCACATGCATGTGTGTTCTACATCTACATATAGCCTGTGCAATATAGATGTAAGTTTACCTGCGCACAGTACAACAATGCGCAAAAGTGTGCACCCGCCCGAGCACAATCTTATCAAACTGAGGGGTCGTAGTTTGGGCGTAGTTTGGTCGTACTTTGGTTCCCCGCCAATCTGACTAATAGTCAGGAATCTGTCTATTAGACAATTTTTTTCTGACTATTAGTTAATTTTTGTCAGTAAAAATAGTCTCACCAAATTTAAACTATTTCGTCAAATTCGAAACAAACTTTTTGCCGATTTCGGCAGTTCCACTTTTGAAAAAATTAACTATTTAACTTACAAAATCGCTTGATTTTCATCCCTCCAAAAATCGCCAGATTTGCATGAAATAGACTATTTCACAGGGTTTAGGCAATAGATTAAAAATAGACTAAAACAATCTATTGGGTACCCTGGTGCCCGCAGCCTTGGGTGACAAGGCACAGTTCACCAGGAAGAGAACAGCAGCAGCACCTGCAGGAGGGGCGACAGATGATGAAGTGGCAGACGTGATGCGTGCAGCTGTGAAGAAGGCCCGGGCATCGCAGCTCCCAAGACACCCCCGAAGGCCAAGTCTGTGGCAGAGCCCAAGACGCCTCCAAAGGCAATGCCCAAGACCCCGCCTAAGGCGGCAATCAAAATGGCACCGGGCAAGCCTCAGATCAAAGCCGTGCCAAAGAAGGGGCGTGGGAAGCAAGCCGGAGATCGTCTTGACCAACTTTGGGTGTCGGATCTGGCGCTGCTCAAGCCCCCACGTCAAGGAAAGGGGGCAAGCTTTTCTTGGCAGGGCTCCCGATGCGGTAGACAACGGACAAGTTCCCAGAGACGGCGCTGCAAATCTGCTGCTTTCTGCATGGACCTGAGAGCCGGGGGGGGTGACCCTTCCGGGTGCTCAGTTGATGACCTTTGCAGCAGCCTACAGCCAAGAGCGATCTGAGCAGTGGACGGATGTCTGGCCAGCCGTGAAGCACACGGTGTGGAACGGCGACAACTTACCTGATTCACTGCATCAAGGGGCGCCACAGAGGAGCCTACTTGGGCGTGCTTTGTTGAGCCTTGCTTGTAGGTGAGACCATCGAAGCAGCCAACAGCTACATTGAGGGTCGTCGTGAGACAGAGCTGAAGAAGGTCATTAAGGACCAGGGATGACCATGAAGAAGTGGCTGCACAAAGCCTTCCAGGACACGGCTGTGGGGATCCAGCATCCGGAGCCACAGGGCTATGCAGCCACGGAACGATCTAGCACCCATGTGCTGGTCGAAGGCGACATAGCGCCTGGTGAACCCTTACACCTCCACCGACATCTTTGAGGCGCTGGCGTGGGAGCGACCCTGGTGTGACCAATGCCTCCGCCGAGCACCTGCCTCGTGGTGGCCACCGGCCTAGCCGAATTTTTGGCCCTTGCGCTACTTTAGCAGCATTGGCCCGTTCCGGCGATGGAGAGCCGAATTCGACAGCTCGGGGCTTGGACAAGAGCATCTAATTCTGCTTGCATGACGCCCCCAGCAGTAACCTTCGTGTGCGATGAAAAGGGGGTCTTTTAATGCACAGTGGGGAGTCCACTGAGGTTATATGTCAGAGGCTTTTCTCTTGCTGACAGGTGTCAAAGCAATTTCAACTGCTGACCCTTTGCAAGTCTGGGAGGGTTTCTCCTAGGATGTCACGCAATCGAACGCAGTCCAACTTCATGAGGGTGAACTCATGACGGGTTGATGAATTCTTCTTGTCCGCTTGCGCATTAGTTTTGTGTATACTTTTGTAACTAGACACACCTGGATTGATTTCACCGGCATGTCAGGCCAGTCGAGCGCACGATACGGGGGAGACCCGAGGCGCAGTTTTCAGTCAAAGGGAGGGGATCCCTAGGCCTTAGACAGAGGGGTGTCCTCGAACGTTGGCCATGGAGACTGAAGTCCCATTGGAGACCGAGGAAATCCTTAGGAAGTTGGGTGACAACTTCGGGTTGGATGACGGGGTGGTTGAAGCCTTAATTACTCCGGTTGGGTGTTGAGAACCTCCAGGAGTTTCGGTTTCTTTGGGCCTCAGAGCAGGCGATCGAGACCTGGATTGGTAAGCTGGGCTTAGGTGACAAATGCCTTGCTGATGACAGCTCGGGTGCGCAGAGCATGGGCAGCCGTAGGGCTGTACTACCGCCAGGTCGAACAAGATCGCTCCAAGATTGCACTGTCCGATCTGGACACGATGCTCGGGGAGACCGAGCTTCGCGACACCAAGCAACAGTTCTGGAGGCGCTACAAGATGAGGTTCCCCCCCGAGATCCACCCAACCGATACTACAATCTCGAGGGTGGCCAGAGAGATGCAGAAGCGGATGCTCTGTGTCTACAACATCTGGAGGCTGAAAACGTTGCAGTTCCAGCTCACTACTTCCCAGAAGAAACGCAAGCTCAGTGATGGGTTGTTCATTGAAGAGGGCGAGGGTGAAGAAGTGGTGGCCCACGATGTGGACAACTACCTCGACCGTCTGTTCACCCTCCTGCTGGCATATATGCCATGTCCGGATGTGCCGGGGTGACCGGCGCACCGGACGCGGCGCAAGAATTGAACCTGGGAGCAGACACAGCCAAGTTTGTGAACGTGCCGCTGGATGTGATCTACAAGTACTACTTCAGAGCCAAGCGCAGCATCACGGTGATGCCCATCTCTCAACGCTTGCACTGGCTGCAGACCAGGGATGTGGGAAGAGCGCAGTGAATGGGTGTCAAAATTCCGAGTCGACCATGAGCCTGGGCCAAGTCATTGGCCAGGTGTACACATCCAGGGATGCGCATTGGTCGGCGCCTGGGCCAACCACACCTGACAAGAAGACCGCAGCACCTACAGCGGCATCACCATCCCCATTGAAGCTGGGTAAGCCAATCAATGGCAAGCACGCGGCAACAGCCATGAAGGACAGCACCAAACTATGCCCACAGTACCAGCGTGGCGGGTGCAAAGCAAAGCTTTGTCCTCAGGGTGCCCATCGTTGTGCAGCAGTCCTTAGGAAGGACAGGGTTTGTGGGGCCTTCAACCATGGCGCCACAAACTGCACCAACAAGCATTGACAAACCCCGGAAGGCGAGGCGGCTGCCTCTTTTGGGTCGGATGGGTTAGAGCCGCAAGAGGGGCGACCTCTTGTGGCCGACCTTATGGCGGGCCCCAACGCCGCCCTGACCAAAGCATTCATCAGCTGTGCTTGGCGATGCCTGACGGTGCATTGGCTTCTGGACCCGAGCCATGATCTTGCCGATGAAAGACGGCAGCAATCCCTCAGCCGCCAGCTGGAAGAGAGGTGATCTTCATTGCTGCGGCCATCGACGGCTCTACAAAGAGTAGGGCGCGGGAGATTCCAAGGCGATTCGAAGATGGACGCCCGGCACCCGGGCCACTCCGTTCAGAGGTGTACCCTGATGGACTCCCCCATCTGTCGGGGCGAGATGCTCAGCGAGTCGACACTGACAACAAGGCATGCAACTATATGTCTTCACAGAGATCCAAAAGTTGCGAGACCGTGGGGCCAAGAATCAAAGTCTCAGAGTCATCAAACCCTGGAGGAAGGCTACCAACCAAGGCATGAAGTTCGCCACTCTTTTCATTGGGGAGCTGGGCATCTGAAGAAATTGTTGGAGCATTGCCCGACATGATCCACGCACGTGGCTTAAGGATCGCAAAAAACGTAGGCTAAAATTAAATGGTTTGAGCTCCAAAACTGGTTTCACATGTCCACGCTGTTCAATGGCTTTAGTTCAGTATGCAAATGAATTGTGACAAGTGAAGTTCAAACTGGTTTCACATGTCCAAGCTCTACAGTGGATTTAGCTCAGTATGCAAATGAAATGTGACAAGTGAAGTTCAAACTGGTTTCACATGTCCGAGCTGTTCAGTGGATTTAGTTCAGTAGACAAATGAATTGTGACAAGTGAAGTTCAAACTGGTTTCACATGTCCAAGCTCTTCAGTGGATTTATATAGTTGAGTAGACAAATGAATTGTGACAAAAGTGAAGTTCAAAGTGGTTTCACATGTCCAAGCTCGTCAGTGGATTTAGTTCAGTATGCAAATCAATTGTGACAAGTGAGGTTCAAAAGGCAAGCAACTGCTAGTGGTTGACTTTCGAGATGTTTTCAACAGTCAGTCCACAGTCAGGATTCATGTCGGCTCATGTCAACCATAATTCTCTCAAGGTTCTCTCAAAGTTTGTTCCTGATTCACTCTCAGGGTCCACTCTCACAGTTCACTCTCACAGTTCACTCTCGCAGTTCACTCTCACAGTCCACTCTCACAGTTCACTCACAGTTCACTCAAAGTTCTCTCATGGTTTCAGGTTCATCTTGGTCTTCAAGATTCTTTGAAAAATTGTAATCCTTGTCTTAGGCCATATTTACAATGTTGAATCATGTAACCATGTCTTTATCTAACCGTGCTTCAACCGTTCATTCATGTGCAATTTACCTCGAACCTGCAGCCTGAAGCCATGAGAGATACACCTTGAAAGGAGTGACCATGAGGGAGAGAAGAGTGACCATGAGGGAAATGACATGAACTGACCATGAGAGGAGTGACCATGAGCGGGGTAGTAGATTGAAGCACGATGAACTCTTAGGAAAGCATTGTCATCTTTATTTTTCCCTTTGGATTTGACTCTAAAATTTGACCCCACCAACTCTGTGAAAACACAACTAAAACCTCGGAAATCAATCGTTTTGGTTTGACTTGGTTGGGTCCAACTCAAATGGAACATGTTCAACTTGTCATTGCAAAACCCTCCATCCCCCAAGTGACAGCGGACCTTTTCACCCCCTCACCGTCGGTGATCCTTCTTGTCCTTCTTCTGCATTTTAGCAGACTTGGCCCTTCTGCATCTGCTGTCCCTCCGTCTCCGCGACCGCTGTCTTCGTCGGCTCCTTGATCTTCTACCACTTGTTGAAGTCGATCTTCTGCTCTCAGACTCAGTTGTTGTTGGGCCTGGTGTAGGCGATCTCGCTCTCCTCTGCTTCACTTCCCGTTTTGGATCCGTCTTCCTTTTCTTGTGCTGGTTGTCGTGCTGCTCGTGGCTGTGCGTCCTCTCCTGCATCTCCTTCTTGGTGGCCTCGCCTGCTCTTCTAAGCTTCTCTGAGTGTGGAGAAGTCGGTGTTCCTCCAGTGGCTTCTTTGTCTGCCTCTTCTGGTTCTTCTTGCTGGGAAGCTTGTCCACGTTGCTCAGCTCCAGGACCTGTCTGCCCTTCACTTTGCCTTTCCTCTTTCTCAGGCGATTCTAAGGCCTCCTTCTCTGGTTTCACTGCTTCATCTTCGAGACTTTCATCTGGACTATTGTAAAAGTCATTCTCCACCGGCTTGGCCATGAAATCCCCGAAGTCTTCATCATCCTCATCCCATGCTTCCTGTTCCAATAACGCTTCTTTGAGTTTGCTGACATACATGGCAGCCACTTCTTCTGGTGTTTGTTCTTCTCCTGCTTGGTCATGGTGCCGTGGGGTATCATCAACTTCCTCTTTTTTGTATGCATCACCCACACCCTCTTTTTGGTTTTCAGTGTTTTCCTTCTTTGGTGATGCAGGTCTCGTCGATGGTTTCGTTTTCGAGTGCGCACCCTCTGGCGAAGCTTCAGCTTTTGACAAAGCAGGTGCTATGGTAGGTTCACTTCCTCTTTTCCATGGTGGGGGAGTGTGCATCGTCGAAGCGCCCAGGGACTCAGGCATATACCCTGGTTGTGTAGGCCAAGTCATTGGAGGGAATGGCTGAACCATGGACTGCGTCTTTGCAAAGAACGGGGCCAGCTGTGTCTCAGGGTGAACTGTGGAGTGCCCCTTTGGAAGGAACGGGGCCTCAACTGCATAGGTGGGCTGACTGCCCCTGGGGTCGAGGGGCAGAGGGGCAGACTGCTGCATGGGGACAGCTGGTACATGTCCTTGGGGCACGTCACTGGAGTATCTTCCACTTTTCCTTGGGTAGGCAACATCAGCTTCTATGGGCCACTTTGCTAGTCCACCCAAGGTCTGTCCACTGAGTAGCGATATGACCTTCTGCACCTGCTCTGCGGTTTCGTAGGACAAGAAGCCGTTTATGGTTTTGTTCTCATCGAAGGTACCCCTTTTGAACAAGTACACATTATACAGCCCCTCATCAGCATCTATTTTCTGCAACTCCTTGGACAGCTGGTTCTCGGTGACGCTCATGTACAAGTGTTTCACGAAGACGCGATGTCGCATATCATGTTGCAGGTCCATGTCTACTAGAAGGTTCTGTCAAGTTGAAAGTCGTGTGGTTTGGATGACTGCCAGCTGACTGTTCGAAATCTCATCAACATGAATGATAAAGTCACTGCAAGTTCAAAGATCATGTTCGTGTAAAGTGAGTTCAAGTGGGTTGATAATGTTTCACATGAGTCATGGGTCATTGCAAGTTCATTGCCATGTATCGAAGTCAGCCACATGAAGTTGAAAGAAAACCATGGCAAACTGAATGTCAATTTAGTCCTACATGGTTTTACAGTGGTGCATGTTACTTTGCTGAAAATCGTTAAACATTGCTATGTTGATCGAACATTGATCGCATGTTGATAATATCTTGAATCTTGAAGAACATCTCACTTTCAGCTGGTCATGCCTTGAGAGAACGCCGGCATCATTCTGAAAATGCTGAAAAACATTTCCAAAAATATATATGGTTTGGCATATCTTCAAAACATTGTTTTCATTGTTTTTACATTGTTTTCTCATCATGCACAAACATGAACACATGAACGCACATTTGAACTTACAAGCATGGACAACTTGCACAGCTTCACTCAAGGTCTCTCTCTCTCTCTCTCTCACGGTTTTGGTTTCAAAAGTGCTTCGGTAGCTTTGAATTCCAAAACTGATCAACTATAAACATACCCCAAGCTATCAAACCCAAACCCGGAAAGACGTGGTGAAACGCTGTTTTGTTGGTTTCTGGTTTTGACGCTCCCAGCAAAATGCTGCTTCGATCATAACGCCCAGGTTGGTTCGTTCAATGATTGTCAGACACAACATGGATGTGAGCACAATGAAACTGCATGAAACCAAATCATGTTGAAACAAAAAATAAAGTGTACTGTAAGACAACCTGTTCAACCTGGCTTCCAAAAGCGCGCACACTACATGCCGGCCCCCTAATCAACATCCTCTGCCTCTGCTCTCTCAGCGCCATCCATATTCTCTTCTGTCTTCATCTCTTCTTTCTCGTCCTTCTCCTCCTTCTCGTCCTTCTCCTCCTTCTCTGTGTCATCATTATGCGTTTTCTTCTTCTTCTTGTCGATGGTCTTCTTGGTCGCCTTCTTTGGTGCTGCCTTTGTAGTTCTGCAACCTGCACTGTTTGCCTTTGCTTTGGGATCAGCTCGGGGCCAAGCTTTATCAAACTCTGCTCCTGCCATTCGACCAGCCACTCGGCCTATTGCTTGGGACTCCTGCTTGCTCATGCCATCCTTCTGCAAATGAACTTCACAGTGCTTGTATGCCTTGCTTGTTGTCCTGTTTCTCCTGATCTGCCTGCTCAAATCATCAGGAGACAGCTTCCTTGCCATTTCCATGGCCGTGCTGATGGTACCTTCAGGAATTTTCTTTTTCAAGTCATCTTCATCCTCCTGGTTCTTCATGGCTGCACTTGGGCGCTTCATGGGGTTCTTTGGTGTGGGATGCTCTTCAGGTGTTGCTTTTTTGCCACCTTTGCCTTTGCTTGGAACCTTTTTTGCCTTGCTGTTCTTTCCCTTGGGCCTGTTCTGATTCAATCTTTGGTTCTGGGACTTGCCATCTCGTGAAATGGGGGGGGGCTTGATGGGCATCTTGCAGCAGGTCTTGCTCGGCTTTGCTCATGTTCAGTGAGAACATGTTGTTCCTTTGCGGCGATTCACCGTAGGTGGGGCTGCCAGTCTCCTCAACCTTCTTCTCTGTCTTCAAGATCTTGATCTCCACTTCCTTTTCATCATCATTGCCTCGACCCAAGACCGCATCAAAAATGGCTTCATCCTCAGATATGCTCTTTCTAGGCTTTCGGCCTTCCATAGGGGGGCTGCATGCGGGTGATGATGTAGGCCCTGCTGAACCTTGGCTGTCTCCCTGCACATTGTATGGCACCATCTGCAAGCCTGCGAGGCTTGTGGAAGGGGCTGCAACTACATCCACATTCATTAAGTCTAGGATGTCGTCCAAAGCTCGTTGCTGTTCACGGTCACAATTCCTAAAGGCTTGTTCTTTCTTCTTTGGGTCTTGCTTGAGTTGACGAAGGTGGCTTAATCCGATTCGGATATGATCATCAACTGCATCAACAAAATCGTCATTTGACTTTCTGGTGAAATTGATTTTTTTGTTGGCAGCCAACCTCTCAATAGCAGTCTTATGCTTCTTCGAAGAGATGATGGAGTTTGGGGCCACCTTCACATACTTCTTGAAAAGGTCGCCCAAAGATGCTAGCCAACACGTAGGGCATCCGCTCTTCCAACTAGCAGTAGAGGGTGGCTCAATGAGCTTCATGAGGTTGTCCTCTTTTTCATCCTCCATCAAAGTCTTCAAAGGTTCAAGGAGGTCACCAACACCAACAGTGGGATCGGCAGTGAGGCGAGGTTTCTGGCTTAACATCTTTGATGTCCCCTTACAACTATACAAAATTTCAGATGGAGCCCAAAGTCCTGTTCAAGCACTGAAGTTCAACCACAGTTCACCATAGGCCCTCAAGGTTTTCCGACTTCAATGTGTTAGATGTTCATGGTACGTTTCAAAAAACAGGTGAACCTCGAACCTGTAGCCACTGTAGCCATGAGAGAGTGTGACCATGAGAGACTGAGCTGGCTATATATATATATATATGTATTTTTTAAAAACATATATATATATATATATCTACAGTATATACATAGATACGTCTTAACAAAGCCAAGCACTAATTATAGCACAGCCGACCCTCCATGTCCATCCAAGTCTCTCAAAGTTTCCTCTATGAAAACGCAACAGTGTACAGGTCTATCTCTCCTCCCTCAGGTCTCTCACAGTCATAGTCATCCCTCATACTATAGTCACTCAGGGTCATCACAAGTCTCTCAGTTCCCTCTATGAACGCAACAGTG
>Ga0126342_10020282_pt1 | contig 11193 bp, 14 predicted proteins | sample Cyp1metagenome_FD_92528 | JGI IMG/M metagenome (GOLD analysis project Ga0126342, IMG submission 92528) | Coral microbial communities from Lord Howe Island, Old Settlement Bay, Australia - Cyphastrea 1 metagenome | ecosystem: Host-associated > Invertebrates > Cnidaria > Coral ...
AAACGGAAAAGGGATCAGACTGAGTGAGGCCATTGGTTTTGACACTTCGTGAACCTTGCGTTTTCGTTTTGTGTTAAGTAACTGCGCGTAAACTTTTGGCGAAATCGGTTTTGATTTTCTACGACTACATGAGAGCACATGTTGGGCACATGGGCAAGAGGATGGATCAGATAGTAAGGAGAAATGTACGCAGCAGCAGCCAGGTGCTAAGGGGTCAACGGTTCCAGGTGTGACTGGTGCAGCGCAACCCTCTATTGATGAGCGAATTGCCAGATGAGACGCCACAGAGATGCCATTGCCTGTGACTGATCAGCAAGGGCGCGTGCGCTCAATCCCCCGAACGGGCCATACTGAGGCACATCGCCGAGCGGTTCAACGCAAAATGGGTCCCCAAGGGGTGGTTTCATCTGCCCTCGACCGGGCGCCCTCATCGAACCTATGGAGACTGAGTGAGGTTGGGGCGGACCGGACGTGAAGGGATATAAAATATCCTAGGTAGAGATAGCTGTGGTTATATAGAATAGAAGGGTTGATGGAAGTCTCGTTAGATGGAAGTTTCTTTTTGATGGAGAGAGAATAGCTGCGGCCGATGGCATGCGCAGCTCGAGGTTCACTCGACATCCGAATACTTTTCATCCAGGCATCTGCACTGCGTTGTCCGAGATCGACAAAAGAGAGCATGCAGCCACCGTACTGTGATGAGGAAGGGGCATTTGAAATGCCCAAGAAGCTGCATTGGTATAGGCATATGGAAATGCCTGAGTGATTGCACTAGCAAGAGGGACATCGGGAAATATCCGAGGGTATCTGTAGATTTGCATGGTGGTCATGTCATGTGAGATTGCTTGCAGAGTTGCGTTACTTTGCAAATATTGTTTCACTCTGATGTGATGTATTGGGACAATTTCGGACTGGACTTGGAACTTGGGACGGCCCTTGACCGTCTTGTGGACGACTTCGGATGACTTTGTAATCATCTAGTTGCCGTGGATCGGTGTCTTCACGAGGTGTGAGGATTCTGACTTTATCATTGTTGGTTTTGTGCTTCACCTTTGGACGTTGTTATTGGTTTTGCACTGAGGTTGTCCTGGGCCAGTGACGATTCAACCTAGTTAAGGGGTTCCTCTCAGTGAGAACCCAATGAAAAGGGAGAATCTGAGGCCTCCTAGCAAAATTTGTGAAGTTTGTGTTCAACATATGTAGATTGTGATTGGATCTTAAATCGTGTTGAATATGATGGGATGCTTCGTTTGAAAGGGGGAGTGCAGATTCAGCAAGGCGCCTAGTTGGCTACTTGGACAGTGATTTATTGGTGTCTCAGTTTGACTTCTTTTGGACCTTGGACTGACGCTGGGGAATCGCAGTGAAATGTTAATGTGTGTGAGTCCTCATAGGATCCTGAGGATTCATGTTTTGTTTCCGGTATCCCATGTGAGAGATTGCAGTTGTCTGAGTTTGTCGTACGCCTACCTTCTTTCAAAGGGTGATGGATTACACTGCAAGAGTCGTTTTTGGTTTTGATGTTGACTCCGAAGGTGTTTTTTTTCAGTGGATGTTTGCGTTTGCGCTCGTGTGTGTTCTTTGGGGATCTTCTCTCTCTCTCTCTCTCTCTTGCAACATTGCCGTAGTGATTTCCGATCGAAGCCATGGTTTTGGTTTATGTGCCATCTGTGGACTGACAGGAATTTTTTGGAACTGCTTTCTGGAGATGGAAGTGGGGGATGGCTTCTTATCCCACTGGCAAGTGATATTGATTCTGGGAAGTTACAACAATGATAAAGACGAATCACTGGGCGACAGTCTGCATGAGGGCCAGTTATCAGCTTTGAGAGTTTTTGGAGGCAGTGTTACTGGTTTCAAAGCTCAGAAGTTACTCTTCGTTGGAGGCGGATGAAGTCAAAGGCTTTTCTTTTGCACGACGGGTCATATGGATGCAGTTATCTGATCGTGTGGCTCATGGGAGAATTCATCAGTCTCTTGTTCACGCTGTATTGAATCCTACATTTTCAGGAAGTTTATTTTGGTCCTTCTGGAACATTGTGCACTTGGAAGGACTTCAGGCACAATGCACTGGAACCTTTTGGACATTCACACTTTGCAAACTCTGTGCTCTGACGGCGGCTAAGTGCTACGTCCAGAAGATCAGTTTGCAATATTGATTGTGGACGTCAAAAGGGGGTATGGAAATATCCATATCCTGTGAACGCCATCCACAATACAATGTCTAAACGATCCCTGGGTTTCTACACTTTGCTCCCCATAGTGGAGTGTATTGTATTCTTTCTGCATGAGGATGTGGTTGTGCTAACGAGGCTCACCACGAGAAGTCCTATCGTGGGATGTATTCATTTCTGCGTATGGTGGATTTTCAGCTGGATTGAAGCGGTTTGATCACCGCGGCTGTCTTAACTGTGCGATTTGCTGCAGAATGATACATTCGCATCTGAATTTGGTGTGAGAATCAGCGCTTTGGCTGAAATGCCATAGCTTGTCTCTGACGTTTTACACCGCCATCACGTTCCGTGATGACGTGGTACCATATTATGGAGCCTGTCGCTCCATTAGCAAAACACTGACTATTTGTCGACAGTGATCGAGGTGATTGACCTTCATTGCTGTGATTGGTTGGTGCCAAGTATCATCTGTGAGAGATGACCTTGGACACCAACTCTACTGCGATTGGACCAATTGGTTTGGATCGCGTATTTCTTTATTTGGCGTTTCTGCATTACGTGGTTGTTTGGTGATTCCAACGATATATTCCGCACTGGTGTTACTGGAGACCTGTAATGTAGAGCAGAACTTCTGCTCTCCATTGCGTTTTGTGAAGCTGGAACTATTTTGGCCAAGTGAGATGCTAGTGGAGATCGAACTTCATGCTTGAAGGAGTTTTGTGGAAGTTTTGTGAACCAAAACAACTCTGTATAGAACAGTTGTAATCATCTACTTCGTTCTTGAGTGTAAAGAACTCTGGTTGTTCAAGTTTGGATGAGAACCGAGAGTATTTGAGAACTTTTGGAAGTAGATCATGCTTTGGTAGCTAGCTGAATTTGTGATCAACGCAATGTGGAATTGTTCAGTCCATCTTTTAGGAAAGATCGTGATTTTTGAACCTGGAATTGCGTTTCCATTTCAGACATTGGCTTGAGGGAGTCTTGATGTCAAGATGAACTGTGTATCACAAATAGACATTCAGCTGTCGCTGTTCGTGGCCCTTGGTTTTGGGGTTTCTTCTTTCTCTCTCGCAGGTGTGTCCTGCCTGAGAGGATCTGACTCCTGTGTGCGTCCGAGCAAAAGATTGAAGCTGACGCTTGTGCTTTGGAGTCGAAGGAGAAACTTCGTTTTAGGTATTTGAGGTTCTAATTTCCGAACTTGGGTTTGATCTAGGAAACTAGACTTTATCACACAGCTACATCGGGAAAATGCTTGAATGTTGGGTTTGTTCCCCACATCACTGTGGGGTTCTTGTTTTTCGCTTGGATCCCGCCGCTCCTGTTCCCGCTCCCGCCGCGCCGCTTCATCCCACAATTCGTCACACCACAACTCATCATTGTAAGTGGTGCTGAGTTATCTTAAAAGTGGTGCTAAGCGGGTTGCTGTCTCTAAGTCACTTACATAAGTAGTTACAGTTTTCGGCTCTATATATTATGTTCCATACATGATTACGCAACTTATGGCACTTGGCTGCCCACTTTGCGTGTGTGGCCAGCGGCTGCCTTTCGTGTGGCAGGCACAGTACACACGGCCTCCTGGAGGAGCTGCGGCGCGCGTGGCCGCCGCTGGCCCGCGGCTGCCTTTCTCGTGGCAGGCGCAGTACACAGAGCCTCCTGGAGGAGCTGCGGTGCGCGTGGACCCGCGGTTGCCTTTCGTGTGGCAGGCGCAGTACACAGAGCCTCCTGGAGGAGCTGCGATGCGCGTGGCCGCCGCTGGCCTGCGGCTGCCTTTCGTGTGGCAGGCGCAGTACACAGAGCTTCCTGGAGGAGCTGCGGCCCGCGTGGCTGCCGCAGGCCCGCGGCTGCCTTTCGCGTGGCAGGTGCAGTACATAGAGCTTCCTGGAGGAGCTGCGGCGCGGGTGGCTGCCGCAGGCCCGCGGCTGCCTTTCGTGTGGCAGGCGCAGTACACAGAGCCTCCTGGAGGAGCTGCGGCGCACGTGGCCGCCGCTGGCCCGTGGCTGCCTTTCGTGTGTCAGGCGCAGCACACAGAGCTTCATGGCTATATAGGAGTTGAGTCTTTCATGACTCTGGCCTGAGATGCAGTTGGCATTGAATAAAACAGCAACTGGATTAATGATTAAATCCATTATTCACAATATCTGGAAACATCTCAGACAGCTGGGTCAATGGGCCCAAGCTACCACGCAAGGAAAATATGCAAGACATGCTTCAAAGCTCCTCATGTGAGTCTCAATGATTGTGTCAATGATAGTGATGGCATGGTGATGACGAAAAAAATCAGAAAATGATAATAGAAACATGATGAGAAAATTATGAGGAAATGAGGAGAAAATGATGAGAAAATGATGAAAAATGACGAGGAAATGATGAAAAAAATATGAGACAATGATGAGGACATGATGAAGAAATGATGACAAAATGATGAGAAAATGATGACGTGATGCTGATGATGGTAATGATGATGATCATTGTGATCATGGTGATCAAGATGATGGTGATCATGATGATGGACATGATGATGATATTTACTATGGCTGCAAAAAAATACACTGGCAAGAGACCCCAAACAGTGTGGGGGGTAGAAAGTCAGTGTAACAGATACAAGCAACAGTAGCTATGGAACAGAAACATATGACCTTGAACTTAGACTTAAACATTATCACAACTTCAGCAGCAGGACCCTCTATACATAATCCTGATTTTTTTCTCGGAGTGCGGCTGATACAGCTCAGAGGCTCGGTCCTTAAAACTGGATAAACTAATTAAATCGGCAAATCAGAGGACTAGGAAAACCAAGTCGCACCTGTACAACTCAGAGCCTACAGTGGCAACATCGAAACAAGACAAAACACCCAGCAACCGGCTAGAAGACGAAATGCAAATCCCCCAGCCAGATTTGCGGATCGTCCCCCGCAATCAAGACCAAAGCAACAGCAGAACCGGGCCAGGTGCCACCAGTGGCATTGATGGGGCAATCAACCCCGCAATGCCAGAAAACAAAAACATGCGCTTCAAACTAATTGCGGACGAAGTCCATCCAAATTCTGGGGTAAAACCGGCAGCAATGCAACTAGGGTGATACTAAGGAAGAAATCAAATCTGTACAAAAAATTAGCCGCAAGTCACTCAGCGTCCTTTCAGTAGTTCTTTGTCGAGTCATCAAGACACCACGGACTAGCAGGTAGCTTCCAGCACGTCGCATCACCAATTGCCAAATCAAACAAACATGCAGTGTCCAAAGGGCTGTGAGCCAGTGGAGTTCAGCCCCCATGCAAAGAGGCCAGGGCCACGAATGTGGCCACAAAAGTTCGCAGAGGCAGTGGTGCCTCAACCAGAGGGAATCACCACCACCACCACCACCACCATCATCATCATCATCATGTTCTTCATCATCATGTTTTTCATCATCCTCATCCTCATCATGGTCATCGCGTCATCATCCTTGGCAAAAACCAAGCGTGTCGCAATTGGTGTCCGCTAAGACAGTTTTATACCATTTTATTTGGTCGATGGTAGTTGTTTTGGACTCGCCTTCATCGGGTTTGATATTATTTGATGAGTTTGCGTAAAGTTGGCTGGTGTGAAATGGGTTGACGCATTGGTGAGTTGCTGGTTGGTATCTTTGTGGTGTCAATGGATTAGGGACAAATAGGCAGATTGATGGTTTGGTTGGAGGCAACAAGGGCAGGGTTCACATTGTGGTCGTTATCATGCATCGTGCTGAAGTAACAAAGGCATCATACATTTAGTTTCATTTTCGAACATATGAAACAAAGGACAGAATTTGCATTTCATGCAATGCAACGATATGTGTTGCACAAAACAAAATGGTCTAAGATGTTGCAGTTTTCCGTCCCATGTGCTTTCAAAACAATCACTGGATGAAGAGTATACATCGTTGGGTTTGCAAAAAAAATCCTTGTACATGCATGCGTACATGAACTGAATTGTGGATAAAAGGTGTTGACCATTTCAGGTACCATTTTATTAATTCATTTTCAACCCCACAATTTTGCAACATAATTTTAACATTTGGAAAAAATGTGCAATTCATTGTTGTTCGACTGCAGCTGTTTTGGTGATTCAAATTGCGACCATTTAGTTTTAATTAGAAGTGTTGTCCTTTGCAGGCCATGGTAGCTCCTGTGGATACAGCTTTGTTGGTGTGCATATTCATGCTGCAGTTGTTGACAGCTGTGAAAGTTCTCGTTGTTCTTGCGCAGTCGCTTCTATTTGTGCAAATTCCCGATACGTGTCCAGTTTTTGTTTTTGATCGTGGGTAGAACCGCGCAGTTGACTTCATGCCAAACATGCCTGCTTAAGGTACGCGTTGAAAATTTGGAGTGCGCGAACCAAATTGACGGGCGGCAGAGCTCTGTGCACATGGATTGGGCAATTGGTATGGCCGGTGACAAACAGGAAGGTGATTGAAAAGTTTCACTCCCTGCAATGCCAATTGTTGATCAAAGCGCTGCAGGTGGTGGACAAAAACATGTTCGTAATTTCTCCCCACCTGGCAAGTGAGGGTCTCTAGATTGTATGTCAGCTCTTCCGTTCCTCCTCTTCGTTTGTTGTTCCACGTGTTCTCAATGGCAAACACGCAGACTCTTCGTGTCATCCTGGACCTCATCAGATAACGAACTTGTGGACTCTGCGTGTCGCGACACGTTGCCTCTACCAATCCCGCAGAAAGCTTGTGGCGCACTGGACCCGCCAATGAAATTGTCACAACACATACCAGCAATATGTCCCAATTGTAATCCAATGTAACTCGCAGAATATGTCAGCACGTTTGTCAGGATGTTTATGTCAAGGTGGGGATCACACGAAGCAAAGTAATTTTGAACACAGTTCTAGTGGAACCACTATCTCGGGCATGTAATCTTGCAGTAACAACTCAAGAACAGATTTGCTCGAAACATGCATGCTTGGTTGTCACATTCACATTATTTATGTATGTATCTATGTATGTATGTATGTATGTAATGTAATGTAATGTAATGTAATGTAATGTAATGTTATGTTATGTTATGTTATGTATGTATGTATGTATGTATGTATATATATATATATATATATACGTTTACTCATCAATTTTGAACACCAGACCTGTCAGCATGCGATGCATTTTCATCAGGGTATTTTGAATTTCATCATAGTTAGAATCCGGTTCACAGTGTTTGTTTCAAAGCCAGAAAAAACCAAATTAATTCTGGGGTGAACCATTCAACTGACATGATCATATTTGACAGGTCACCATGGTAATGGCCTGCATTCGATTCGCTTTCGCTCAAACTTATTTACTTGCTGGTGAGCGACCACCTGTCCACTCTCTGGACCTAGCCCTTGTGGCAGTGCATTTCATTGGTCTCATATTGACACAATTTCCAGCACTTGCCAGACCTCGGTGTTTGGATCTATGGTACATTCTTCTGCAAGGGCTGCTTGTGGCACCTTTTTTCGTTGTGGGCCGTCGCCACGTGATCACATTATCCAACTGGACATTTGTCCTGAGAGTCATGCTGGGGTTATCGGCCAAACATGGATGCTTTGTAGTCTTGGGCAATGCGGTTGCATCAGTCCTTGTGATGAGACTTGTAGGCTTTAACTCACAGAGTGCACTTTTCACTGGAGAAGTGACCAAACTGAGTTTTTTACTCCTCGCAGTGTTTTCAATTCGTCAGTTGATCTTCAGAGATGCAAAAGCTTCTGTAGAACTGAAAAGCCGAAGCATTGAGCTTGATGCAGTTTCGTCGCTATTGCGTGGTTTCTGCGATGCTGTCGTAGAGGTGGATCAATCTTTACGCATCACCGAAAACTCACACCAACTTCTTACAATCCTCCTCCGATCTAGCAATCAGGCATGCTTGGCAGGGAAGGATTTTGTTGAGCTCTTCTGCATCGATGACCAACCGCGGGTGCATGAGTGCCTGACAAATGTGAGTGACACACACACACACTCATGCGGTCAACTCCCGGCTTTTGGACACCGATGGAAACTACGTAAAGGTGGAACTTTTGCACATTCGATTCGTCACGGCAGGAGGTGACCTTCACAGAAACTTGCCAAGACAAGCAGATGTGCGGGCATGCTCCACAGGGACATTGTTCGGGTTTTGTGAAACTGTTTCTGAAGCATCTGGTTCACTTGAGCACCCCATCTCAGAAAGGTAACTGTGAGGGAATTCTAAACCCCTAAGGACTGGTTGGTATTCGGGAGTATCAGGACATGCAGGATGTGGCAGTGAAAGCTCTTCCACCAGCGCACTCACCTCAGGGAGTGCCGCAGGGAGTGCTGTACGACACAGATGCTTGGCTTCAATGCAAAAGTTCTGTGTACGGCATTTTTCTTCAGGATTTGGCACATGGTGGTTTTGTATAAATCTCCTCTGGGCTTCCTTTTGAGAGAATTTCCTGATGGCATCACATGACGTGAATGGTTTGCAGATATAATTTGATATAACGTGCTATCCGAAGTTCCAATGCTAAAATGATTGGAAGGAATATACATAGAAAATACTACGCACATATCATCCACATCTTTTATTCTGTCGCATGAGCACTTTGGATACCTCAGGAGACCACCACGGACGAAGAACCCTTGCCTGGAACTCCAACACTCATGTGCTTTGGCTTTGAAACTTGTGGAAGATGCTGAAAGGCACGTTTTATATGTTATACCCTAGTCTTTGAATTTCTTCTCGGGGTACTTTACTACTTCAAGTAAAGGGTTGTATATGTTGTATATCACATAGTATCCAGTTTGACAGAAATGGCTCAGCGACAACTGGGAAATGGTTTCCCACACCTTGCAGCTTGCACTTCCAGGTTTGACATTGGATCGTTTGCTATCTTGGAAGCCAACCAGGCACTTCGCAAGCTCACTTTGAAGTTCCTTGTTTGCTAAAGGAATACAATAACATCAATTCACAGCTGTCCTGAGACTGAGAGGTAGGCTTAAGGCGGTTGAGGATGAATAATCTCAAGCCCTTCAACACTGCGTTCACCCTTACACTTCATTCTTTTCATTTTGTAACATCAAAGCTATGAAAACTGCGGTTATGATGGAACCACTAGCAAAGTAGCACTGTATTTGGAAGACTGCATTGAGGAAGCCATTGCTTTTTGTTCTCAACATTCATTCGCAGTCACTAGCAGTCACTAGCACCTCGATATACCTCGATATACCTCGAGACTGAGGTGCATAGGTGCACACGTGAAGATGTCGAAGGTCAACCTTTGGGATCTGTCACCAGACCTGAGCTTTCGTCGGCTATCTGGACCAATCCAGGAATCATGGCTTTTCATGGCTTTTCATGGCTTTTCCAACATTTTTTTGTAACAACACAAGCTGTTGTGGCAGAGGTGTGGCGAGGTTTTCCTTTCCCAAGTTGGTTTTCTAAGAATTGACTCTCTGCGTCAAGGACTTGGTGAACTCACAAGCATGCTCAAGCATTGAGAATGTATCTGCAGAGATGGATCTTGGAGAAATGGTTCTTCTCCGCAACATGCAGGCATGTAGAGACTCATTGGACTGCATTGGATACAAAAGTTCAAGGTTCTTTGTTTCATTTGGATTCATTTGGTTGATTTGAATCTGCATAATTTGCAAAGATTTTGTATGACAAATCGAGAGAGCTTTGATTCTCATTGTTCAGAACAAGCGGCAGTTAAGAATTGGTCACATTTTAAATCTGCATGAAAGCCTTGAAGGTCTTAGCAAAAGTCAGTGTGCAGTGGGATCCAGTATTCGAGAAGCTCGTGGGAACGCTGTTTCTCTACCCAACAGGAATTCCTGCGCTCACCAAGGTGCGGAGTTGCTGTTGCAACAGAAGACGGGTACCAGATGGTGTCAGTAGGTCATACATTTTACATCATTATACGATGAATCGCATGGTATCCTTTACATCTCTGACTTTCCCATGACTGTGCCTGACCGCATAGTTTGAACCCATCAACATCCTAAGTGAATATGATATGAAACAATTTTCTTCGCTTCTTTGGAACTGTTTCGCTTTCCTAGACAGATATGTAATATGGATCCAGCCATGCACATCGAATCGTCGAAGCGTTTCGGAAGAGAACATTGGTTCGATGGCCACGTGGCATCGCAGGCAAACGTCGACCGACTCGAGAATGGCCGTGGAAAGCGTCGCAAAAGGCGACACGGGACTGGAAGCCATCGCAGCCGGAGCAGCCGCAGCAGTTCAGGCACCTGTGATTTCACATGATTTCACGGGATCATGAAATTCATGAAATGGCCATTTTGACGTGAGGGGCATGCTGTCCTTTTCATAGTAGAGTAGTTTGTGTGCAGTGGCTGGAATAAATGTTTCGAATCTATGTAAATTTATGCACATCTTATGATTTTGCCTTTGGAGGTTCTTCGCTTCATGGTAGCTGTAGGTGATGAATATACGCAGTTGCGCCTAAAACCTTGCACTCATGAAAGGCATCTTTCTCAATGATGTTTCTTTACTGTGTCGCGCAGGTGCCAGCAGCACCAGCGGCAATATTTTGGACCTTCATCGGACCATACCGCTGTAGTCTCTTACACATTTGAGTGACACAATCCCGAATGAATTCGAACTTGAGCTCTGCAGCAGACAGAACAGTCAAGCCATTTGCCAGAAAAACTGGGTCACTTCACCGTGCCTCTATCCTGTACATGCACACACGCACACACACACATAATTATATATATATACACATGTATATATATATATAAAACGGGCTAGCGCCCGGGTGCCGCCGACCCCTCCTTCTTTGGGACACAACGCTATTATGTTAGGTCTACTACGCTTTGGGGTATCGTTTGCATTGTGCAAAGGCTGGCAAACGGCAACCTTGGACGCCTAAGAGAATTGATTTGGCCTTGGACCCCCATGACGGGTTGTAAGGGTTTTAAGCGTTTGGACGGTTTTTAAGGGTTTTAAGCGTTTAAGGGCTGGCAAACGGCAGGCTTGGACGCCTATAAGAAGACATTGATGTGTGGCCTTGGAGTGCCTGTTGGCCGCAG
>Ga0126342_10020283_pt1 | contig 11193 bp, 15 predicted proteins | sample Cyp1metagenome_FD_92528 | JGI IMG/M metagenome (GOLD analysis project Ga0126342, IMG submission 92528) | Coral microbial communities from Lord Howe Island, Old Settlement Bay, Australia - Cyphastrea 1 metagenome | ecosystem: Host-associated > Invertebrates > Cnidaria > Coral ...
AACGAGAGGAGGAGGAGGAGGAGGCGGAGGAGGAGGAGGAGGCGGCAGGAGGAGGAGGAGGAGGAGGACCAGGCAACTTAGATAAAATCTAACAACCCTCACCTGGCAGGTGGGGAAATACTCTGAAACTCTCAATATGTCACCTCCGGGGAAAATTCAGTTGGGATCTATGGGTAAACTCAGGCGGATTTTCCGATTCAATGGATTGGTTTAAGGGAAAAAAATACAGGAACCCTCTATAGTTTTTATATTTCATGGGAAGATACAGGATTTCCTGTAGCTTTTCGCTTAAACATGCTTAAACCAATCTATTGAACGATGCTTACGATGCTTCCTGGTATATCAACTGCCTTTGGGAAGATCTTGGTGCCCCAAACCATCATCCTCGCCGTCCAAATACTCCTGGGCATCGCTTCCAGAGATCACCCGAACTGGAGCTTTGTAGCTCGAAAAATCACCGAACTACAATAGATTATCCCAAAATATACTAGATTATCCCAAAAAAAACATCGAACTATTATAGTATGTAGGAGATTTTCGACCGGGTATACAAATCTCGGACAATCAAAAAGAGGTTTGTTTGAAAGATTTTGAAAGTAGGTGACCTAAATCCAATGGTTTATCGTCCATTTTCCCTATGAAATTTGATGGCGCCAAAAACACACCATTTTCATCGCCGATCATATTGGTGATATATCCCATATCCCATATCCATATCCCATGAAATCCGATTCAACCAGGATCAACTTGGACCATTTTCTCGTGTCCCAAAATACTTCCATCCTCCATTGCCAATCTTTACCCTGCAAAAAGTACATCTTTAGCTGGTTGGCACATTACGACAGCAAAAGATTCAAGTATATTAATTTTAATGGTATCAACTAGATGATCTAATGTGGTACAAGTACATTGTGCTACTATGGCACATTTCCAAGTACCAGTCATGGAAAATATTACAAAGTAACGTCGGTAAATCAATGTCATAAATAAACCACCCATGACTGAATGCTGAAATAAAAATGCTGATGACTGAGGGATGGTTTGTGAAATTCTTTTACCAACATAAAACATCATAAAACTAAAGTATCCAAGCAGTCGGCCCAGACCCATTTGACCCATCCTCCAGCGACATGTCGGCAAACTCTGCGGCTCGTGCGTCTCCTTGAGCCACTGCCTCGAGGGCTGGGGGAAATCCCTGATCCATGGAGGTGTCCATCGGAAAATGCTCAAACTAGATGAATCTAAATGATTCGAGGGATTTATTTTAAGCAAATCCTGCTTGATTACCCGAGATGTCATGTGTTGATGGGAGATTTTGTGGTTGATTCTTCTTCAACCAATGGAAAGCATGGCTTTTCAGCCTAAATATAAGGTATCCTGCAGATTTTACCTGCAATAATCTTCAATTTCAGGAAGATATCCATCGACATACCATCGACCTACCGTCAACAAGTGCTGCATCTATCCCCAAGTTTCTCCAAAAATTGTCGCCCCGGGATTTTTTGCAAACAAAAAAACTAAAGTTGCGACAGGTCCTTGAAATTGTGGTGTAATTGTTAACATTTCAGGTCCTAATCCTCAACAATCAACACTAATGTTGGAAGTATGAGATTGATAATCACAAATTTCGGTGTAATGTTATCATTAATGTTATCATATTGACTGGTGTTATTATCATTAATGTTATTAGTAATGTTTTTTGTAACTGCAATCATCTTCACAAATCGTTGAAGGGAACATCGTATCATTGTGATGCCGGGCCATCATGGCACCACGGGAGATCTTTTTTTGAAAAGTTGACCAGTTGGTGCCATGGTAACTGGTAAACCATAGGAAAACCATAGGAAAACCATAGGAAAACCATAGGAAAATGGAGGTTTAGCCTCTGGTTATGTCAAAATAGCTATTGAAATTGCCATAGAAATAGTTGATTTACCCAGTGATAATATTGATAATGGTGATTTTCTATAGCTACGTTAGTTTACTAGAGGGTACGAAGTTTTTGATACATCGATGGCTGGGTGTTGACAGTGTTGACACAGTCAACATCATTCAGCTATCTCAACACGGAAAGGATCCAAATATGTGCAACTTACTCAAAGTATGTCCACATGCTTTGCACTTTACACATGTTGACATGTTGTTTGTGAAACTCAAATATTTGGATATATATATATATAACCTACAATAAACAATACAAACCTGAAATACTGCTCTTTCGAGATAGCTCGCCACAACGCACATCACTAACCATCCAGTGATGTCGCGGTGAGGTCATGACGGAAATTACCCAAATAATCCCAAATCCATCCAAATCCCATGTTGTTGGTCATATCATGTACTGGTTGGTGGTTGACCTACTCTTCTGAAAAATATGAGTTCGTCAGTTGGGATGATGAAATTCCCAATATATGGAAAAACAAAATCATGTTCCAAGCCACCAAAACCAGTGTAATATCCTCACGTATGTTTGAAACAAAAAAATATGATGATAGCAATGATACCCCCATAAATTCATAGCATTTCATAGCTCCACTGCTTTTTGACACATGTTCAAACCCTTGAAGAATGCTTTCCACTCCGACTGCAATGCCATGAAGCCCCACCTCGCAAATGGCCCAAAAGGTCGGCAAACGCATCGCGGGATCTTCACTTTGTTGGACAAAGCCTCGCCACAGCTTCTCCACCTGGGGCCCGGTGGAGAGCCATGGTATTTTTAATCGCCCTACATGGGGAGGTTCCGAAGTTATAGGGATTAGACCATTTTAGTATATTTTAGTATTTGGAACCCATGGTTTTGGGGTAGCCCCATTTTAGGAAATTCCAAAAAAATCTCAGGAATTGAAAGGGGCGAAACTCATCTTTTTTTCTCCCAGTTCAATGGCAGATTTTGACGGACAATAGCCCAGGACAAAACAAGTGGTAGTCAGGTTGAGTGACTCGGCGAATGATGCTACGGCAAGACATCTTTGGGCACAGTTTTCCGACGAGAAATCCTGGAGAACACTCAGATCAAACAATAAATATACCCTCGGGATCCCTCGGGTAATCAAACATGACTGGGTTTGAAATCCCCAAACTAAGTGGAAGGTTGAATCTGATCGAACTAAACCGGAAGCATCCATTGCCACGTTTACTGGCTGGCTGAGCTGCGGCACATGTGCGAATTACATGAGCAATCCACAATCATTCAACATCTCTGGGACTTGGGTCTGGGGCATACTTGGTGGATCATCCCACTTACTAAATCTAGGTTCTATATCCCTGGTTATTTAGTCGAATAAGTCAGGTGAATCCACTTATCATTGGGGTGAACTAAGCTACTTATGATCCTTGATATGGTCCACCAAGTATAGGTCGTATTGTTTTTAAGTGACCCCCAATAAACATCAATACCCTCCAGTAAACTGTTACATAACCATGGAAAGATCCACCATTTTTCTATGGGTAAATCCACTATTTCGACTGGGCCATGGCTTCAATTTGTTAACGTTTACCATTTAGGGTAAACATCAGCACTTTTGCGGGTGCCTTTCTGCCATTGCTACATGAAAAAACCCACCTTCGTCTTGGAGATTTTCACGTCCACCCTCTGCAGAGCCGCAACCTCGCGACGGAAAAAGAACAATAAGCCCTGCACGGGTCAGAAGTAATTGATAGTAATTGTATGTAATTCTTTGAAGCTGGCTTGATTTCCCTTGAAACAGATCTTCATCGATTCGGGATATATCATTGGGGGTCTTCATCAACTAAATAAGTATTATCACTCTTCACTTATATAATTATCTCAAAATAGATATCTTAATAAGTCATATTAAATAGCCAACTGCTCAACTATTATCAGGTTCCTCTAGATATGTTGATTTAGTTCCTTGGTTTGTGGGATGGGTTGAAACCAAAACAATGGTCCAGTACTCTCATCAACGAACAACTGTCGGCCCGAACAACTGTCGGCCCGATAGCAAATCTGAATTTCAAGAACAAGTCCCGCATGCTTTCTACAGGACCCAGTAAAGTGGTTAAAGCAACCAACCAATGATAAGGTTCCCTAACCAAAAAACATGTCAATCACCAATATCCCTCTTCTCAATTGAAACCCTCCAGTTCTCAGAAAGAGAGTCATGACGAGTCAAAATCAGCGACCACGACATCCCCTTGCCCGGAGAAGACCAGTTGCCGAGTTCGAATGCTCCAAGTCATTTATAGTTCAAGGTGTTTGGAATGTTCCATAATGTTCCATAGTGTTTTCCTCAGACTTTTGAGGATTTTGAGGTGCATGAACCGATGTCATGACATGTCTGAACCTCTTTTCCACCCCAGGAGTCCAAAAACACGCGAATGATGGCTTCAGCCATCTGCGAAAATTAGCAGCATTCCCAAAACAGACAGCTCCTTTGGGGGGAATTTTCCCAAAAATCCTAACCATATTGCCATAGTGGACCCATAGCCAGTGTGTTTCAAAACGCCCTTCTGCGCATCTTCCGTGGCTTTCCCACCTGGTGTTGTCTCTAAATCTGCCCAAAATCCATGCCCCAAATCCATAGAAATATCCCGTGAGTACGACCATTTTCCGGATCAAACATGGCTGGGTAGCCAACCCCGAAGATACCGCTGGGGTCTCCCCACGAACTCCTCACATCCGAGGGCATCCCGCGATCCACATGCCAGGTGATACTCCATGGCCCAATCCTTGGCAGGGGCTAAACCCATGCCTTGAGGATGGTCATGGATGCCTTGAGGATGGTCATGGTACATCTATCATAGGTAAATGAACATCTGGTTGGTAGTTTCAACCTACCCCTCTGAAAAATATGAGTTCGTCAGTTGGGATGATTATTACCATATATGATGGAACAACAAAAAATGTTCCGAACCACCAACCAGTAAATGTATGTAAATGTGCTAAACCAAGTCATGAACCATCCCAAAATTTACCAGACATGGTGTAAACCTTCCTGAAAAAAAATGAGTTTCTCATTGGGTTTACCGCATTGTCAGAAAATGTGCTTCACTTTGAAATCGGAAGTTGGAGGGGAATTATCGTAATTCAACATCCATCAAAACCATTGACAAGTAGTGGATAATAGGTATACTTCCCAAAAAGCTGAACCTCTTATTATTTAACTTTAACATAGCTATGGCAGCTATGGAAGCCATCGCCGCATGGCCCATGATGATAAGCATGATGATTTACCTTTTTTTTTAGAATGGTGAGTTTCCACTTGGCGAACTGCAACAAATAGCCAGAGAGTAGCGGATACAATTAGTTCAACTTAGTACACACTCGATTTATGAAAGCACCCAAATCCTACCGATTGGGGACCTCGCAAACATGTATAAAATCATGTGAGCAATGTTCAAAATCCTGTCATTCCATGATAATGGTCGGTTAAAACGGGATTCACATCCTTCCTCGATTATGATGATCAGATAATATCCCCAATACAATACAATATATGTCCAATAGTATGACCCTCGAACTCATCATCAACAAAAAATGAGAATTCATCAACGCTTAGTCCTTTTTCTGGAAAACCCACAAGAAATCTGGCAAATAGATGTTAAGAGGTAAATTTATCTCTCCACAACCAACTAACCAACCAACCAACCAACCAACCAACCAACCAACCAACCAACCAACCAGTGTTGAACGCAGCCACTTCTTATGGTTCCCCCACCTTGCGTTGGCCGTTCACGGCCCGTACCACCGCAGCAAAGTCCATTTTGCGACCCAACTGCCTTGGGCGAATGCATTCTCACTTTTTCATGGGGAAACATGATCATCCTTTGGAATTTCGCTGGATTGGTTTAAGGGAACATTTACAGGAAAGCCCAATATTTAATTGGAAATTCGATGGTTTCCTGTAGTTTTTCCCTTAAACCAATCCTTTTGAATTGGGTGTGTGCCCTACTTTCAGACAAAGCCGTATCATATTACCAGTAGCAGCCTGCTCCACACTCAGCCCTATCTTGGCCGACGCAGTTTCCCTATGAAATGTCACATGGTTCTTTCACCGCCTGGCAATGCATGCACATCCTAAAAAGAAGTATATCAAATATAGATTTATATAAAACAGCCAAAAAGGTCATGGGTACCCTCTGGTAATTTAACATAGCTATAGAAAATCACCATTTGGAATAGGCAAATCAATTATAAATGGGCTATGTTCAATAGCTATGTTAGTTTACCAGAGGGTAACTCATGTGAAGCGTATTGTTTTCTCTGGAGCGAGACCTCGCAGGGTGGACCATGCCACTTCATGCATCGATTCACAGCTACGGGCGCGTAATATGGTAGCATGTCCTCCGGGATGGTCTATCCAGGTGTTCAACACTCAACCTCAACGACCTCAACGACCTCAACGACCTCAACTTCAGGTATTTTCCATGAAACGCTTTTCAGGGCTTGTAGATGTTTCTAGTATCTTGTAGTCCCAGATAGGTAATCTATGGTAATCTCTACTTCCAGGCCCGTTCTTGATTCGTGCGTGGAAGTCTTGGACCCTCCCGTTTACACAAGGCCCCCTCGTTCTAAGTTGAATAAGTTGGTTTGTAACCCCCATTAGCAATAGTTATATCTACCATACCACACGAGACTATATCTACCATACATTAATATTACTATAGCATATGAGAAATTCTTGTATCTAGATTATCTAGCTATATATTCATTAATATAACCCCCCAAGGATAGTCAATTAACCTATATAGATAATTCCCCCCAACGATAGTCAATTAACCTACATATATAGATAGTTAGATAGTTATAAAACAAGTTAGCTATCTCGGGAGACCCACAACCCAGTGCAACCGAGATACCAGCGCTGGCGCAAGCGACGAAAGCCACGCTGAAGGATCCTGGTACTGTCCTCCAACTGCTGTCGCCTCAATGCACCAGTTATATGATCTCACAGGGCTCCAAAAGGTCTCCAAAAGGTGGGTTATAACATGCTATAACCCCACTTAGCAAGTCGGTTACAACCTCAAGTTGTAAGTGGACTAATCGTATTTAGCCTAGCTATAATAGCTATGGCTGGGTTTTGGTTACCCTCTTGCAGTCAAGCCGCTGGGAAATACCCGAACTCAAGGAAGGTTTAGAAATGGGAAAATCATCGAACTAAATTGCGGATTTTGTAGCAAGCCACCTTTGCTCACTTTGCTTCCAAGTTTGAGCAGAGGCCTTGGTCATTTTGGGTACCCATGGCAATCTAACCTGGCAATGGAGAATCCCAATCCAAAAAATATGTGTTATTAATTACATACAATATCATTATATTTTGTATATATTATATATATATAGAATGTATACATATACCAAAATTCGGGACTTTCCAGCAAATATCGGGACTTTCCAGCCATTTTGGGTGCCGAAACCCGAGGCCCCGAGGCCCTGGCTGCTGACGCGCCATCTTTCCTCGAGCACATGCCTGGCATTTCAGACGCTGGGAGCAGTTTTCAAAGCAAACATGGCAGGCAAATCCCCTATGGGCCTATGGGAATTTCAATGGGAAAATCATCTGAGGATTTCCCAGCCATTTGATTCCCGGAGGCTACGTTGCAATTCGAACCTGGAGGATGACCAGATCTGGAGATCTTTCATCCAACAGTGTCTGGCCAGGATTTCTCCAAGGGCGGGGGATTTTCCTCCAAGGACGGAAATATTTCCCGCATGGAAATAGCTGGCGATTTGTTTTTCCATATTTCTGGAGAAAGACTTAAGACATCCCAGCTTCGACCGTGCAGAACCAGGGTTTACCATTTCAATGGCCATTTCAGGAACCTAAACTGGAGGTACCCACCATTTATAAGGATAATTTTTTGGCGTATTTTTCAGGCATATGTAAAGGAATATCCCCACAAAACATGGCCAAAACTATATGCTACAGTACTTTAGGCTACTGAAATTCCCACTGACCATATGGTTTGCCCAATAAAATGTTGCCCAGATCGCCTGTAGTTTGATGGTCGAAGCATTGAGCTGCTGCTCTGCTTTCCTCTCAGCCTCCTGTGGAAGAGTTCTGCTGCAAAGGTCGTTGAGAAAACTCGGTCGCAACCAAAAAATATGGGATGCTACTGCTGGTTGGTGGTGGTCCTGCCCCTCTGAAAAATATGAAAGTCAGTTGGGATCATTATTCCCAATATATTATGGAAAAACAAAAATTGTTCCAAACCACCAAAGCATATGGGATGCTACTGTGATTTTCCATTGAACATGTCAATGTTCTGAGCCAAAGAAAAGGGCACCAGAGGGATCAAAACAAACCATTTTCCCGGTGAATGGTTCATGGCCTAATCCACCCGATGCGTGATGAAAAGAATCTCCAGTCTCAACCAGAAAATCATTTCTGGAATGTTACCCTCTGGTAAACTAACATAACTATGGACAGATTCACCATTTTAATAGGGAAATCAACTATTTCTATGGTCATTTTCAATAGCTATTTTGACATAACCAGAGGGTAACTGCCTTAGCAACTTCAATAATCATCACAAATCATACCCTCTAGTTATGACTAACATAGCCATGGTATAGATGGCCCATAGAAAATAGATGGTTTACCTATTGATAGCATGGTGGATCTTTCCATGGCGAACTGTTAGTCATAACCAAATGGTAAATCCTCTTGTTTTATTCTCGGGGCATCCATCTAGTTTCATATCATCTATAATGTCAACCCCGGATTAATAAACCATGGTTTATTAATTAGGGGGGTACTCCTCCAATAGTCATAATATGATACTTAAATGGTACCCTGCCAATTGAACAATCTAGGGGTTTATTAATCCAGGGTTAACATTATAGCATCTATATAGCATCTTTTTCAAGTTCCATATACCATTAGTTATGCAGATGATAAAAATGAAAAAACATAGACAAATGCATATTTCATATACTAATATACCATAATATAGATGCTATATACCATATGATAATAAATGTCTCCATGATAATCGATTATAATACCATATGACTGCATCTAAATGATTATAAATGTCTATGCAGATGATTGCAGGATCGATGATGATCCTCCGTGACAAGACATGGGCCAATTCCCCATCCTCAATGCGCTTTTTGGAGGCCCGGATCGAAGCTATGTCCTCACACCTGCGTGGACAGATTTCCTTTCTTTGAGACATCCCTGTCATCCCGGTATTTCAGAAATTCCCAAAACAAAGGATTCCCAAAAAAATCTGGATGCATAGAATTTCCCAAAATATGTATGTTTTTTCAGAAATTCTGGATTATAGAGATTCCCCAAAACATATTGGATGACAGGACAATTCTTGGATGTTTCATTACACGTAAAAGTCATAAATTCATATAAATTCCAGATTTCCCACTTTTCTACGTATCTATTTTGGAGTTGTGAAAAAAAACAGGGACATATTTTTAAGTTCACTTGGATCCACTCTGAGACAGTGAGGGATATGGGTCAAACTTTGGGTATCAAATGGTACGCGGGATGGTGTTTCTGATTCCAAAGAGGCCACAATTTGCAGTTCTCAAGGTCATCTTTCATTGATTGAACCATGAAAATCCCTCTGAAAAATATGAGTTCGTCAGTTGGGATGATGAAATTCCCGATATATGGAAAAATAAAATTCATGTTCCATAACCAAGCAGTTATTAACATTTCTCTGGAAAATGCGAAAGGTTGCTAAAAAAGCGGTGACCTGAAGAAATGAAACTTCACGGCTCAAATCGGCTCAAATGCTTCCACATGTCTGCTCGTTCAGTGGATGCACAGTGGGTATCAACTGCCCCTGCAAACAAGGGACACATCCTCCAGTATGTGGTAGGACCCTTCCAATAGTATAATGGACCAGTTCATTGGGATATTCCACATCTGTAAGTCATGTGGGAAATTTGCCCTTTGGTTTTTCTTTAAAGTTGGACCTCCCAAACCATGACGTTCCTTATTTGGAGGCTTCCTAAAATAGGGGTACCCGGGTACCCCTGTTCATCATACATTTTCATAGGATTTTCCATGATTTTTTATTATAAAGCATCCATTTTGGGGTACCCCCCATTTAAGGCAACCCCCATTTAATGTCCTCTTGGGTCCCTAATCTAACATAAACATCATGTGAAAATCCTGTGGCTTTGTCCAAACAGTTGGTATACCCCTCCAATCCGTTGTATTGTATTCCTCTATAAATCGTTAAATTCGCAATTCAATGGCGGTCAATTGGATGTAAATCCGTATTAATCCAGCGTTTTTAGACACAAACAGGGTATCATTTACTGTTTGAATCATGTTAAATGATCTTAAATATAACGAGTCTATGTTTAAGTTTAAAACACAAACACCGATATCAATAACCTAGAATCCCAACTTACAATGAATAGACTATGAATCAAGATAACTTAATGTAACCCATCGATTTATAATCCCCATCTTGGGGCCCTCTGCATTAAGACGCCAAAAAGAACCAGGCTCCCCAGCGCAGCTTGGCGTTTTTCTTCCACGGACTGTGCCAACCTAGAAGCCCCATCCAGGGGACAAAAAGAGAGTGAGGTTTTCTGAAGGAAAAGGCTGAGAAAATGCTCGAAGATGTGGATAATGGTGGTTTAATCTACAACAAAAGATAAATCTGGATCAATTTGGTTGATCTGTAAACCCTCAAGATATCCATAGATATCCCAAAAGGGTATTTGGCCAACTTGGATGAGGTTGAAACTCTCGTCTCAGTGGATTTGCCGTACATGATGCACCAAAGGAAAGCATCCGAATTCAGGACTTTGATGTCCTAACTTGATCTATGGGTATCCTTCAATATGTAGAGGAAAACAAACCATGGTTACAACGACCACAGACCACGGCACGATGTCGGGGAAAAGATACAGATTGCAATTGATCAATTGTGGGTTTCCGAGAAAATTCCACCAATTCTGGGACTCCATTTTGGGCATGTTGACACAATGTTGACACATGGCCATGTGATTTTGGAAATGGGAAGTCAAAGAAGTCAAGCAGTGTCGCAGTGTCGGCATCAACGACTTGACATTGGGGGGTAGGGCATGGGGAACGATGGTTCCGCACTTGGTTCGCCATTTCTATTCGGTTTTGTATTTACAGGTTTCAGCAGGGGATGTTACTTATCCCAACTAGACTGATAAACCTATAACAAATGGGGATAAAACACAACCGCTAAGCCAGCGACCCAGCGCTTTTTGTACTGAGCCGCAAT
>Ga0126342_10020284_pt1 | contig 11192 bp, 11 predicted proteins | sample Cyp1metagenome_FD_92528 | JGI IMG/M metagenome (GOLD analysis project Ga0126342, IMG submission 92528) | Coral microbial communities from Lord Howe Island, Old Settlement Bay, Australia - Cyphastrea 1 metagenome | ecosystem: Host-associated > Invertebrates > Cnidaria > Coral ...
GGGGGTCCTGACTGCAATTTACCTTGGTTTGTGATCGCGGCTGACAGTCAAGAGGATGACTATTACGTCCATGAAGGCCAATGACGAGCTGACCTGAGAGGACTCTGAGAGAGATTTCATAGTAGCTCGGATTTCTTGTACAGCTTGTCTCATGCTTGGGTTAAATTCCGAGCTTGAGTCTTCATGTCTGCTTGAGCAGCTGCGATACATAATTCATTTTTCGCATGCTTTTGAGTATGATGCAGTGGTTTTGCCACTGCGTCCGATTGCAAATCGATTCGATGGGTGTTTTTGTTTGGGCTCTGGCCCCGTTTTTGGGTTTTGGTTTGTCTTTGGCTGTTTGCTTCGCTGTTTCCGCTGGCGAAACGCAAGTCTGGCTGGGGGATTTGCGGGTCGTCGTTTTTGGTGTGGTTGTTTTTTGTTTGTTGTTTATCGATTTGCATATTCTAAGGACTTTTTTGTCCTTGTACAGTGTTTTAACTGCTTACTCACATGTTAGGACCGAGCCACAGTGCGACATCGGCCAAACTCGAGGAAAAAAAAAAGTGGTGATGATGATGGCTGTGACGATGTGTTTCGACGACGTGGACAAGTACTACTGAGAGGACTCTGAGAGAATTGCATTCAGGCTGGTAGAGCTGAGTTCTTTGCGATTTTTGCTAATTTCTGCTCTCTTGTATAGTATGAGTGCTTGAGAATTCGTTTGATTGCTTGAGTTTGTACAGGCATCGAGGTCTTTCTCTTGGTTTGTGGTTGTTTGTGTTGGGCTCTGTCTGGTTTGGCTTCTGTTTCCTGTTGGGAAGATACGCATATCTGACCGGGGGATGTGCACTTCTTCCCCACGCTCGCTTTGGTTGTTTGTTTGGTTTGCCACCTGAGTTTCGCGTACAGTTTTTACAGAGGCTTAAAGTTTTCTCTGTACTTGTATTTTTGTTTAGCACAATGAAAGAACCGAGCCACTCAGCTTAATCGGCCAAATTCCGAGGAAAGAAAATCAAAAGTGCATGAGAAATTTTCAGACCCTAATTCCTTAATTGCAAGCCCCTTTTGCAATTAAGATTTTGTTTTGCAATTAAGGGTTTTGGCTTGCAATGAAAGCTTGTTTGTTTTCATGGAATTTCTGGCTCGCCAACGGCTTTTTGAAGCATTTCTTGAGGATGCCCCCGAACCGTTTCTGTTTCTTACTGATGGTAATTTTGGGTTCTCTTTTGCGTTTCTTGTGAGTGAACTTATGGGGCAAAATTGGATTGCTTTGCTGGCAGACTCCGATGCCTGGCTTCTGGATCGATGGTGTTTTTTTGTTCGGGTGAGTTTTTCGTGCCTTCGTATTCAAGTCTTGCTTTTACATTAGTCAATCGAAGCGGAGAACATCATCATGACGACATGAAATCAAGATATTTTTGTGCATTGTGACGAATGTCCGGGGGTCCTGGAGCTGTTGGCTCTCTGCTACAATTCGCCATTGCACTGCTGTATCTCACGTTGTTTGGAGCGTAGCCTACCTTTTGCCAATTGACTCCCTAATGTGGAAAGGGCCCTTCGCTCACCATATGTTTTTCGAGCTCGAAAGCTAGCATCTGCAATTTTGTATTTCTTGAAGAGAAAAGTACCGTATATTGTTGATCTGATAGTGCAATTTGTACCCTGATACCTCCCACTGCACATGTTTCTGCTTCGCGGGCACACAAGTTCCGGTTAATTGGGCGAGTAGAATAATCCAAGTCCGGAAGCCGATGGTGGCCAAAAGAGCAACCGTATACTCGACAGAATATGAAGCTCTTAGTTTTCCGCACGGAGGGTGGAGGATGTGACAAACAGTAGGATGAAATAAATTGTTGACGTTGGCAGTCAGTAAAATTTCCCTGGCATATCTGGGAAGTATTGCAGACCCGTTTGTTTGCAATTCTTGTTGCTTCCCCTTCTGTGCTCTTCCTGGCAAATGTTTAAACTATTTGCTGTTGCCCGAGCAACTTGACTGTATATGTTTTGCCGGTATAGTAGTGTGCGCACCCACATTATCTCACGTCGTTTTTTGTTGATACTTTTTAATGTTGCTTTTTACAGTTATATAAATGATTAAAAATGATCATTCCGGCTGTCAATGTGATGCTAGTCTAGGGTCATTAAGACGAGTCATTTTCAAGTTTTCTGTGGCTCATTGTTTGATTATGTTGTCGGGAGGTTGTTGTTGGGAGGTTTTGCATCAAGCAAAGGTCTTGGGAAAGGCTAGACGTTTTGCATCAAGCAAAGGTCTTGGGAAAGACTAGACACCCTTAATCGCAGACCCTACCTTCACTGCAAACAGTGAAATTTGGCAGGCAGCTTGATTTATATTCCTGAGGGTGTCTGACTGACCCCCGTGGTTCCCGAATCACCTTTGGGGTATCCCAGCCACCGTCCAACAGCATCCAATAGATTGGTCTGAAAGGAATTGGTCCGTCAGTTTTGAGAATGACGACCTGGATCCGACTGTCCCTTATCCAGTGCATGTGCAAGGCATCAAAGCTGGGCTTCTACAAAGCTCAAATAGGAGAAATTCAAGCACAAGAATTGGTTGTATCACGACGTGCTTGTCAAGATTTTCAACCATGATGCCGAGGTGGGACAGTATGCAAAGTGGATCCTGAAGCACTACCGGCCCAAGATCACGCCAACTCCAAAGACACAGGCTCCGGATTTGGCCGCATTTCTCAAAAAGATGCGGGTGGATGCATTTTTGGGAGCTACGACAACGTACCGCTGGGAGTTGATGACTGTGGACTTTGACAAGAAGCCCTGAATCTGTTCAAGTTGTTTGCATGCCTGGACTATGCATGGATGTTGCAGCGATGACTGCACTGGACAATGTATCTTTCTTCAGATGCATGTCAGTCTGGATCTGTGGATTTCTGGTTTGCTGGAACGTTTTTCTGTCACAAGGATATACAGTGCAATTGGAGACGATATATATAATTTATCGCAATCAATGCACGAGGCACTGTCTTTGTCAAGGTTTTGGGATCTCACTGCACCTGGAACTGGATGGACTGGCAATCTGATCTGAATTTAACTACAGTACTCATACGTATTCTGATGCGATGGTCTGGACAGTACCCTTTGAGGCAATTCTTCTGGACAAGCTCATACATATTGCATGGACACTGTGCTTTCGACGTCACAGCAAGAGGGGGTATGAAAGTGTATGGATACACCCGGTGTGCTGTGACTGTGTTTGGACTGGGTAATGCATGTCGAATTTCAACTCTGGAATTTACAGGCAAATAGCTGGCTGATGTGTTCAGTTTCAATTTCGCCAAGTCTCGCCCACGGACGAGGTATAACTCGTGGTTTTTGGTGTTTCTGGAAAGTGTTTCAATGATGTTTGAGGACGCTTTTGTGGAGAACAACGTTTAGGAGAAACGTGTTTTTTGCGTTGATGGTGAGAATGTGGTTTTTGGAGAAGATTTGGAATTTGTTTCGCCTCGCATGATGTTTATGCTCGACAACAACAACTTCCAAACTACACTTTGTTTTTCAAACGGTTTTGGCACGTTTATTTTTTGGACTGGCATTTGTGTGGAAGACTGGATGTTGCACTTGCAATATATGTAAGTGGAAGATGGGAATGGACGAGTTTGTTTTTTTCTTCAGCTGGAATTTGTCATACAAAACACCGGAGACGAAGTGCATGAAGCATGCACTTACTGGTTCAAGCATGTGCACGTCAATAAAAGAGACCAAAGAAACAGCCAGGACAGAGGCAAGTAGCCTGGACATGTGACGTTTGTCCTTTCCTGTTGCGTGTGTGAAAAGGAGTGAGAGCGAAGTTGAGCACTTGGAAAGTTTGAGGTTTTGGGCTTGCGTGTTTTTGCACGCAATTTATCGGCATCGCCGCTCCTGCTCGGACCGCAAGCGTAGGAACGGCGCGCACGCGGCTAGTGGTTGTAACCCTGAATTTTCGCATCATCCCAAAACGATGAGGAAACCGAACCATACGACACTGATGACATTCCTGTTTTGACTGAGGAAAAGATAGCCCAGCTTCAGGAAGAACATGTGGACACTGAACCTTATACGTCAGACCACTCTCATTTTGTGTCCAGTTTGATGGTACTGTTTTTGTTCCTTTAGGACCCCAAATCCAAGCCGCTCCTGATCTTGGTTCATATGATGTTATGTTATTGGTTTCAATCAGTTTGAACAGTATCTTGCCAAGCATGGCAAGAAGCAACCAAAGGCAGAATCAGTTATCATTGAAGAATTTTTGAAGAAGCATGCTAAGGAGATCAAACAAGCCAAACTTGAAGAATTCAGAAGCTGTCTTGATTTCACTGCCATGACTTTTCGTGACAAGAGACGACATAAGATTGATAACTATGTCACTGGCAGATGGGTGCTTACAATCAAGGTTGATAAGGATGGACAGTTCAAAAAGTTCAAGGCTAGATGGGTATGTAGAGGCTTTCAAGATGCTCAAACGTATGACTTACAGACTGATAGCCTTACTGCTGTCAGGTATGGATTTCGCGTGGCATCTCAGCATGCCGCTTCGATGTACTGGGACTTACTCCACTTGGACTTGAAAACTGCCTTCCTTCACGGCGAACTTAGACCGCCGCGTTATCCATGTGCAGTTGCCTACTGACATTGGTTTGCCTCCTTACTTGGTTGGTTTATGCACCCGCTCCGTCTATGGACTTGCGGACGCACCTCCAAGATGGTGGAAAAGCTTAGACAAATTTCTGAGTTCACCTGGCCTACAAGAGCTGACAGATGCACATGTGTGTGCTTTGAAGGTGCTTTGAAGAAACCAAAACAAGTTAGCTTTGCTGACTCTGAGGCGGCAGAGCCAGCACTGCTGAGGGGATTCATAAGTCTTTTTTGGTTGAAGAAAGATTGTTTTCAGCTTGTTATCAGCAAACCAAATTTGGAAACAGAGGAAGGAGCTTGAGGAGAAGAAGGTTGAAAATTGTGCATGGACTACTGTTGTTGATAAAACCATGTTAAACACAACGCTTGTTGGTATTCTTTTGAAAATGGTCATGCTCAAGTTTCTTTTCGTGCCAAGGTATTGAGAACTCCTGATCCATATGATGAAGGAAAAAATTCCATTTGAGGACTTCCATTGTGAAAAAAAAAGGAAGTTGGTGATTACTTGAGGTGAACCATGGTTTGAATAAAGAACACGTTTCCACAAGTTTGGGAGAAAAAATCGAAGTTCTTGTTTCAACCTTCTTACCTTCAGAACGCACATGCCTTGCCACGACACCACAGTTCCTTAAATCAACCTAATCCAACCCTAAAGCAACCGTAGACAAACTTTAAACAGACCATATATACCGAACCCCCCAAAAAAACCTTAAACCAACCCCAAATAGACCCTGAAAAACCATCAATGAATCCTAAACCAACCCGAAATGGCAGGTCCAAGCGGCAATCTAGACCCAACATCACGAAGTCTATTTCTGTCTGATGCCTTCGAGTGGCGAGCTAGAGCATCTCGATCGCCCGGTAAAAAGAATTGGATTTAACAAAAATATCCAACTTACCATTGAAATATATTTTTGTAGGATTTTTTTGATGCCAGTGTTTTAATTTATTTGATCTGGAATATTTTTTTGATCCCTCACTTATACGGTCGATGCACCACGTACAATGTGTATTCAAAAATTTTAAAGAATTTTTTTGATTGTTCGCATAGCCTTGTAAAGCCGATCTGGGAGAAATTTTTTTCGACACAAACCTGAATGATTATATGGGAGGTTTGTTGAAAATATTGAACGAAATTGATGTTAATTTGGAAAGAGTATAGGGTGCTCCCCATGGTTTTGAAGGTGATGCAATGCTTGGTGGTTTAAACATGTTTTGGGGTTGTCCGGTTGGAAAATGAGCAGGGCGATCCCCAGCTAGACAATAGACTATGCCCATGACAACGTCGCAGAAGGGTTGATGGGACATTCGATGTTTGCGAGGTTTGTGGGGCAATTTTTTTGATCACCAGTGGACCTGCTCGGAGCTGATAATTTGGTTCAAAATGCATGAAAACCGATGAAACAGATTCATTAAAAATCACTTCCCAGGATGTGCCAGTTTCAATGATGTTCCCATTGTTTGCATGACTCTTGTTGCAAGAAACCAATTCAAATGTCACGTTTTTTCTCAAACATGAAATCAACTATGAAGATTATGAACTGTAACAAACACATACCAACAGATCCAGTGTACACATGTTAACCATCCATGGTTTTCCTGGTCATTGGTGACTCGAATGGTTGCTCCGTGGAAAAGGCGGTGGATGTTGAAATCCAAGGCACGTTGGGAAAGGTGGCGATTGATGTATTCCACAAATTGCGATTGATGGATTATTTTCATGGTAAACAAAAATGTTTTGTTTGTTGTTGTTGTTGTTGTTGTACTTCAATGTTGCATTCTGAAACATAATATTGTTTTACAAAAACACATAAACAAATTGTCATTGCAACTGAAAAAAATCCCCAAATTGTTGGGAGATTTGATTTACATCAAATAAACAAACATAAATGCAATGTCAGAATACGACTGGCTGAGGCTCTCCGGCGGCGATTCCACCAAACAACAAAACACATGTAGAACAAAATTCTAATTGTACAAATTTTCGCCAATTATCACGAACATTCCCCAATGTGTTAAAAATGCATTTATTTGGAAACCGACAAAACACCCACACACAGCCCGCATTTTATGTTGCTGGAAACGCTGGCAGGGTGGCCAGCAAGGAAGTGGCGTGGGACCCAAGGAAGGGAATGGTACAAATGGAGCGATCAACGATGTGTTGCGGTCATGAATGAAATTGCTGGGTCGATAGCACAGACAATACGAGGATCTCAACTGTTTCTGATGTTTAGAAAAAACAACATGCATGGGTACATGTCTAGGTCTGATTCTTTATCATCCGAATTTGCAGCACGATTTGTAACTCTTCAGTCCGGTTTTCTGTTGCGTTTTTTTGTACTGTAACTCTTGGGATTCCTATGAAACACTGTAAATCATGGGATTATAATGGGATACCAATTCATTGCTGTGCTGATTGGCTCACAGTTGTAATTTTGGTACCAATTCAGTGCCGCGGAAACGCCGCGGCGCCGACCGAAAAAGGCCAGGCTTGGCCGGGCTGGAGTGGTTGCAAACATCCAAGAGAAATGGGAAATGTTGACAAATACTGGCCGTGGGGGCATAACCAACAGTAAAAGTAGTAACAGTGGAGAAATTATTTCCCATTAGAATTATAATTCCCCATTCAATAATGGATTATAATTCCCCAGTGATCATGGGATTATAATGGGATAACCTTGGGAGGATCCCAATTATTTCCCTTTGTTTCAAGGCGATGGTGACCAAGAATGCCGTGATCGGCATCGACCTGGGAGCAGATACCTCTTTCGTTGGATATGTCGGCAAGGTGTTGAATTGGAATGGGAAGGTTCAGAACCATGGGTGGTGCCTATGAAGTGACCAAGTGGTTGTGTTTTATTTGTATATAGTGGTTGTTTTATATTTTACATGTTCATTTTTTTGAAATCATTTTCAATGACTTTGAGCTACCGGATAGATGCAGCTGGAAACGCTCTTATTGGATGTCCGCCACACTGGCAGGGCATTGTGGATATCTGCCAAAACGAGGCAGGAACCAGTTGGGTGAAGCTTGGCAGTGGCAGTTCGGATCCACAATGCCTGCTCAGTACCTCTAAAGGTTGAACTTCATGTTTCATGATAGATTGGCATCTTCAAACACAGCCCGGAAAATAATGAAGAGGCCATGATTCTGAATAAGGGCTGAGTGTAGAGGTGCCAGGTGTCAGTCTGTTAGTCTCCCTTTTTTTTGCCAAAAATTTTTTTTTCAGGTGTCACGAAGAGAAACTCCTTCGCTCGCCGGAACCTTTGTGAACACTTTGGAGCTGTGGGGTTGGCGGTTGTAGGATGGGTTCAGCCACCGCTGAGTGAGGTGGGCTTCACTGATCGAGAGCGCTTGCTGGGTGACAGTGCTCTGGCGCTTGTGAAGTCCAATGCTAAGTGCCTCGGCGGGCAATGGGGGTAGATTCCGGGTAGATGGCAGGTTGAGCTTGAGAAGACTGGACAGTGGCAGATGGAAAGGCTCAAAGGTGACCAGCTTTTTGTCGGTACAAGAGCTGTGACGTTGCTCTTCAGCGCATACAGCGTCAAGATGTAGCAGTAGCAAAAAAAATTGAACTTGCTGACATGTTTCTGTTTGGGAGTTGTTCTTGGCCTTTGCAAGCTCGCTCCCTCTCCACCCAGGAACACATGTCGGAAGCTTATTTTCAGAGCGAGGTTTCGGTTGTTCAAGATTTTGAAGTTTCTTAGTTTGTACACATTTGAAGCAGCAATTCTTTGGCTGGGATGCAGTTCGTCATGATGATCCTGGATCCTCATCCTCCTCATCCTCCTCCTCCTCCTCATCATCATCATCATCATCATCATTATCATGATGATGATGATGATGATCATGATCATGATAATGATCATGATCATATCAACCATGACCACTTGACGAGGCAGAAATTTCAAGCACCTCTTAGGGCAGAAGTTGGACTCCCCTATGGTGAAGGAGGAGGACTGGAGATCACATGAAGTGAAGCCTTGACAAAAGGTCTGAGCTCAGACACGCATTCTTTCGGGCAGCTTGCCACATGGTGAAGATTGATAAGTTGATTTTGCTATATTTTGTTCCCTTTCTATGGAATGATCCATCAAGTATACAGACATGAACCATGAAGTCTTCGAGCCATGGATCATGACTCACAGTGTCAGGGTTCCAGAGGGACCGCCAGGAGTTTTGGTCCACCTCGGAGATCTGCCAGTGTCCTGTTTTCCCGGCTGGTTGACTGTGGGTCTGCTGATCATTTCGAAGTCGTACAAATCCACAAGTTGATGGCATGCAGGGGCAAAGGTCTCGGTGCCACAAAGTTCAGGTTATAGTTTTTCCATGTTTTTCCCAAAAAGCAGAGGGCTCTTGAACGGTCTTCGTCCTCGGATTTGGGAACCTGTGAGCTGCCAGGATGGAACCGTCGGCTACAAGGCAACAAGCAGGGCGATGCTTTCTTTGAAACGCATACTGACACATACTGACACCAAATATGTATGGACAAAATTGGACAAAACTTCTTCATTTCAAAAAGTGGCCCTTGAGGGTCCAATGGTCCAACTATCAGCAGGTGAACTACAAGGGCCAGGAGGAGGAAATGTCGGCGATCCGGGTGCGCGAGTGCAGACAGATGATGTTTTTCACTTTGATGACAGATCGACTGATGACTTCTCATAAATGATTTTTCTATCAAATTATCATAATTTATCTGTCTGTCTATCTGTCTACCTATGTCTATGCACATCCAAGATTGGAAGACTTGATGATTATTTTTGCCTATTTTCCCAATGAACATGCCAAACCCCTGGGGGGCATCTCCCGTTTTGACCAAGCCAATTGGAAATTCAACCACCCAACCCCATGGGCCATGTCAGGTCACCGCGATGTTCTTGACAAAGCTGAGGGATGTCACTGAGAAGTGGACCAGTAACAAGGCAAGAAGTGAGGTACCTATGGAACCACAAAAGAAATGTGTCATTTTCCATCATTTTTAGTGTAGAAAAACCACTCGATTCTTGGCGAGACATTCATTTTTTGAGCCACATCTCAGATTCTCGCTGACACCTCCAGGTGGCAGACTGCGTCATTGGAGTGCCATCGTACTATTCTGATGTGCACAGACAGGACGACAGTGTGACGACTCGGGGTTTCAACAGTGGTAGCAGGTTTCGACAGTGCTACGGTGGGTAGTTCAGTTTGGAGTGGTTTGGTTTCTTCATATCCCCAATATTTATGAGTCATTTATGAGCTTGTGAGTTCAATGATTGGTTGTCCAGTGCCCATCTTGAACTGTGAAGGCCTTGCTGGATGCGGCGAAGATAGCTGGCATGCCAGTCCTACGCAGCGAAACTCAGAACGGAACTGTGACGCTTCCGCTGGATGGTCCAGGTGGTTCAGGTGCCCCAGGTGGTTTCCCAATGAATTCTCGGCGAGGCCTCATGAATGAGCACACAGCCACTGCATTGGCCTACGGCATCTACAGGCATGAAATGTTGGTCAGTTGGTGAACCACAAACATTTTTATGCCGATTTGGGATCCTATAAATTTTTGAACCAAGATCACATGTGTCAGGGAATCAATCAACCGGATAAACTTTCTTTCTAGATCTTTCTAGCACATCTCAGATACACCATACAGGTATGAGTTTCCCTTAGGATTTCAGGGGGGCTAGCCCCCCTATAGAGGATGGATTTTCTACAGTTCGAAAAGCACGAATTTGCTTAAATGATGCTTTCGAAGTTCCCCCATTTTTCTACAGAACAACTTTTGGAGACCTCTGAGTCGTAAGATGCTGATTTTCTGGCTAGTTTAGGTGCCCAAAATCCAGAAGCATAATAATGTGAGCATATGTGGCTCTAGAAAAAGGGTAGCAGTAACTTGAAGTGGTTTACAACATATTTCACATCGTATTTGCAAGAATATGCAATTCAAGTACGGCGGTGTTTTTCTAAGGAAAAATGCTAAACATAGCTTCTAAAATGCACTTCTTATTCGTGGCCATTTTTCTAGGATACCAAAATCGGTTTGATGTCTGTTGATAGATTTTCTTGGGTCCCTAATTCATACCGCCTACATTTTCTACTAGAAAAACAATGAACAACACATGTGCCAACCGGACCAGGCGAACTGGTACAGGTATGATACACCAATGGGCCCATGGGGGGACCGCAGATGCCACAGGTCAAATGACTTTGATGCCGAGAAACCATGCACAGTAGCGTTCTGCAACGTGGCTGCAGATTTTCATCGGAGAGGGCCGGTTTTGCTCTTCCTGGATGAACTTGGAACAGAGATGGGATTGTCTTAAAAGTACCAAAACATACGCAAAAATTGGATACACCATGATACACTAAAAATCTCATGCATGGTTCATCATTTTTCCAATCTAAAATGGCAATGTTTTTTCCATGTTTGAGACAAAATCAGATGCGCCGTTGCACTCCGTTGCACTCCGTTGCACTCCGTTGCACTCCGTTGCACTCCGTTGCACTCCGTCGCACTCCGTCGCACTCCGTCGCACTCCGTCGCACTCCGTCGCACTCCGTCGCACTCCGTCGCACCCCGTCGCACCCC
>Ga0126342_10020285_pt1 | contig 11192 bp, 11 predicted proteins | sample Cyp1metagenome_FD_92528 | JGI IMG/M metagenome (GOLD analysis project Ga0126342, IMG submission 92528) | Coral microbial communities from Lord Howe Island, Old Settlement Bay, Australia - Cyphastrea 1 metagenome | ecosystem: Host-associated > Invertebrates > Cnidaria > Coral ...
AAATAGCTTGCGGAAAGCTTCGCTGGGAGGGAGCGATACAACATGCTGGACGGACACGAAACCGTGGAAATAGCTTGGGGAAAGCTTCGCTGGGAGGAAGCGATACAGCATGCTGGACGGACATGAAAGCGTGCAAATAGCTTGCGGAGAGCTTCGCTGGGAGGGAGCGATACCCAGAGAGCGCTTTATTGGAAAGAATCAATAAAAAACGCTGCTTTCGATAATGTGGGAAGAAACCAATAAAACAGCTGATCTTATTGGTTTGTGGCTTGAACCCCTTTATTGAACTAACCAATAACATTTGAGGACCAACCAATAAGGGTCTTTATTGGTTTTACCAATAAATCCTGTGTGATTTCTGGATCCACTTTCTCACTGGGTTGGAACACAGGCACCACTTCTTTTAGGCTCAGCTTGCAAAAGTTTAGATAGAGGTGCAGCTAAGAGTTGAAAGCCCTTTTGCAGGGCAAAGCCCTTTTGCAGGGCACATGCCTTTTGCAAGGCTTTAGCCATCACTGTCAGAAGCTGCAAAGGCAAACTCTGCACCTTGGTTCCTGAGGTGAAATGCCAGCCTGAATCTCCAGCAAACTTTGAGAGGCACCTGATGTGCTGGAGTTCCATTCAGGCATGCATGCCCCAGGGCAGACATGTGCCCCACCATTGTTTCACCTTGATAGCAAGAGTAATACTTTGGGTTGAACCAGCCAAGGTGCTGGGCCCAATGCATCTTTGGAATTGTATTCCACATGAGCACTCCTGCTTTCATGCTCAACACTGACAGTCTGCTGTAGTGCAGAAGGCAATTGTCCATGCTCTTCCTGAAGGCTTTTGCATCATTGGTGCTAGGGTGCAGACCAGCTCTGTCCATGGTGTCATAGACATCATTCAAATGTTTCAAGCAGTCAAATCTGTGCTGAGAATAGGAATCTTCTGGATCCTTGTATTCTTCACAAATCTGCAGAAACACAGGAACTAGCCACCTGCACTGCTTGGCTTTGATTCCACTCAAGGATGGAAAGCTGTCCCATTTGAATTCGGGGCGGCAAAAGGCTGACATAGGAAATCTCCTGATCCTGTTCTCACTCTCAATGCCCAACTCAGTATAGAGTGTGAATATCTTCCCAAAGAGTGTTCTGAGCCTGACACCATGGGTCCCAGGCCAGTCAGATCTCAAAACCCAGTCAAAGGCACAGTTGGCAAGGCAGTGGGCTGTCAATCCTTCTTCAAGGGTGTGGAGAATGTCGAATTTAAAGGTATCTCCAGTCACACCTGTGATTTGTGACACCAGGTGCTCAGTGGGGGATGTCCCAGCATGAGGCACCATGGTGGCTCTCCAAGCAGCTCCAGGCCTGAAGTCATTGCAGGGGAAAGTCGATTTATTTGCCCCACAATGAAAACACATGTTTTCATGGGAGGCCAGGGTCAAGCCAAACTCATTCTGAAGGTATTCAGCATCACCTTGGATTGCAAAAAGAAGACCTGAATGGCCATCAGAGTTCAAAGGTTGCCCAGCCATCTCTGACCTCCAGCTGTTCTGAGGCCATGCAATTCCTCTGTGATCAGCTTCTGGAAATTTGTTGAAGTACACAGCTTCAAAGCTCCACTTAATCACTGACCACACATGGTGCATGGTATCACTGCTGGGATCACCAGGGCCTTTGCTGATGCATCCCTTTGGCAAGGCCACCAAGAGCAACTGTGATGTTGCAACATTTTGGCTAGACAGGAGTGACCTCATGGAGATCACATGGATGGATCATTCTTCTGAAAGGCCCCTGCATCTCCATGTAGGCCAAGGGGTAAGAACCTTTCTCTGATATCCTGAGATAGCAGCATGAAGGAGAAGCATCACAGTGGAAGCAAATCCAAAGCAGCTCACAAACAGATGAAAAGAACAAAAAGAAATGCAACCCCAGGTTCCTTCACAGGATTGCCAAGAAGTTGGGGATCTTCAGCAGAGTGTGACATCCAGTGAAACCACTCATGTGGCAGAAACATCCCAATTCTTTTCAGGCTGGTGCCAATTCCATCAGAGGTGACAGACAACCTTCACTGGGCACTCCAGCAAGTAAGGGCTTGGAAGGTCTATGTCAGGTGACTGGCAAAATTTCCTTTCCATTTGGGAAGCTATGTGAGGAGCATTTTCCCAAAATTGCCCAGGGCTGAAATTTCCTGAAGGTCCTCTCCTGTGGCACCACTTTGAGTAGCTGCCATCGCTAAAGCCTGGATGGATGGTCCCTTGGCTGAAACAGATTGGCAGCTGCTGCAAAGGAAATTGCAACAGAAAGCATGGTCATGCACATGTGGTGAGATGTGCTGCCAAGATACGCTCATCCCATTTGCAAAATTTTCCAGAAGACAGGAGGCCAATGGGGTAAGCTCCTTCTCTGAAGAGGTGTTGGTGCTTGCTGCTTGCCATTTTTTCTTTTCCATTTCTGATCCATTGCTGCCCTTTTGCAGGGCTGCCCTTTTTTCAGGGCTGCCCTTTTCCAGGGCTCCTCTTGTGCAGAGGCAACAAAATATAGGTCCTACCTGGAGCCAAAACACTTCCTCAGTGTGCATGCAGCTTTAAGAAAATGAAGCATGGTGCTGGTTTAGGGAACCTGGGGGCAGCCTTCTTCCACCACACAGGGCTACACTTTTTCCAGCTCATGAGAATGGCCAAAGGTGCCACAGAAGCCCCAAGAGACAAAACCCTTTTTCAGGGGCTGCCCTTTCTCAGGGCATTGCCTTTTCTCAAGGCACATGCTTGCAAGTGCCTTCACTTCTGGAGGCCTTTCTGGACTTTTTTCAGTGCCAAGGCTGCATCCAAGAGGGTGTCCTTGCAGGTCTCCAGACTCAGCTTGTTTCCTTTCCTGGAAACTTTTTCTAGCTCTGACAGGGAAGGCTGCAATGCCTTCTGGCTTGCATTGCCAGCCGTACCCTTCACATCTTTGATCAGTTTGATCATTTTCTGAACCCTCTTGGCTGCCTGGTCCTTGCTCTTGCTTCTGCCAAGGTCACTCAGCACCTCTGCATCTTCCACTGCCTTGTGAAGTGCAGTTGCCTTTTTGCTGGGGCTATGGGTCTTCTCTGGCTCTTGCTCACTTTCTTCATCCATTTTGTCCATCAGGGCCAGTGGTTCCCTCTTTTTGCTTTTGGCTTTGTCAGGCAGCACATCAGACAAAGCATCTTCACCTTGGCACCCATCTCCAGTATTCATGGAGCCATGCTGCCTAGCTTTCATCCACTCCAGGGCTTCCATCTTCTGAGAGGCTTCAAAAGCCACAGCATGGTGGTTCTTCACATCTTTGTAGGCCACTTCTTTCTCCAAGGCAAATTGCCACTCTTCCATGTCCTTTGGATCCCCCCTGCATTGGATTGATCCTCTCTGCACCTGAGACTGTAACCACAGACTGCAACAAGTTGTGTGGCACTTTAGTGACAATAGCTGTGCCTAGTGACTTCACAACATGCAGCCAAAGGTGCTCTGCGCATTGCCTCCTTGAGGCCATATCTTTGAAGGATGACATTGAATGGCACCCATTCTGATGTCTCCTTGCTGCCTCAGCTGTGGCAAGAAGGGAGAAGGCCACAGACTGAAGGCCACAGGCTGAAGACCACATCCAAATGCAACCAAGATACCAGTGGTCTCACTGATCTCCACCAACTCTTTGGCATACTGGTTGCCCTTCTTCAGATCCCCTCTGGACTTGAGGTAGATGGACAGCAGCTGCTTCTTGTGCTGCTCTGATCCCTCTCCTTTGCAGCGCTTGTCCCAAAGGGAGTTCAAGTTCTGGTCTTTGAGGGACTTCCTTGCCCTGGCAAACCTTCCCCAGAGAGCCTCTCTCTGAGGGGCACTGAGGCTATCCAAAAACTCTTGGGTGTTCCCATTGGTTTTTTTGGCAAACTGTTCCATTTTCTCCTCAAGGGAGAGTCCAGGGTCATTTCTATTGGGCAAGGCTAAGGTGGATGGCCTTTTCAAAATGCCTTTGGGCTTTGGTGGCCCTTTCTCAGGGCTTTGCCCTTTTCCAGGGCCTTGCCCTTTTCCAGGGCCCTGCTTTTTCACATATTTTTTTTCGACTTTCATTGCCTTTGCCTTTCCCATTGGAGGTGCCCTTTGCAAGGCCCAACCTTTGCCTTTTCACAGGGCAAGCAAAAATTGTTTGAGATTTTGAAATGGCTGCAGCATTTTCCAAAAAGTCCAAAAAATGGAGACCCATCATATGGCATCATATGATGCAATATGATGGGCCCACCCATCATATGATGGGTTTTTGCCATCATATGATGGCCCCCCACATCATATGATGGGCCCCCCCCATCATATGACATCATATGATGGAATATGATGGGTGCCAATTTTTCAGCCCAGAAAAAGATTTTCCCATTTGGGGATTTTTTTTACTGCCAAAAATATATTTCAATGTTGATTTTTTTTGGCCCCAAACATTGCCCATCAGAAAAATGTGGTGGGTTGGAGACACAACATCATTTGGAACTCAGGCATTTGCCTTTTTTTGGTGGCTTGACACAAATTTGAAAACCATATCAGAAATTAAAATTTCCAATGAACAAAATTGAGGTTGAAGAACATTTGAAACTGAGGTACCAGAACCCAACTAGTTGAAATTGAGGTTGAACAACACATCAACTGGAAACTAAAACCTCCAAGCTCCAGGCTCCACCCCTCCCATTTTTTCCAACACCATTGGACAGCATGCAGGGCCCCAGTCTTACTGCCCATTGCAGTGCTCAATTTTTTTCCGTTTTTCAGGGATTTGCCCTTTTTCAGGGCTTGGCCCTTTTTCAGGGCTGTGTGCCTTTTTGCAAGGCTATCCTCTGAGTATTTCATGGGGGTCTATCCCCTCTTCTTTTTTTCCCTTCACCTTTTCTATTCTCATCATTTCTTTGCAGGACTTCTGCATAGGTGGCCTTCTCAGGCCTGCTGGCTGCTTTTGGCCTCAGGGAGTCTCTTTTGGCCATACCTGCCACAGGCCAAAATCAACAACCCAGGTGGCAGCACTGCTCTGCCAAAAAAACATCAGCAGGTATCAAAAAAAAATCAATCCTGTGGTTGGAGGTCCAGCATCTGCACTGGAGCTTGCAGTGGCAGGGCTGGCAGCCTGCTCATGCTTCCTGCTTTTTCCACTGGGCTGGCCTGCAAAGAAGAAATTAAGAAGGCAAAGTGGCAGCAGAAATTGGATACACATTTGGTATAACATGATGCCAAAACAACAGCACTGCATGGGTAGAAAACAGTGTTGGGCCTTGCATAGGCCCTGCAGCCATTGGCACATAGGCTTGGGTTGGCCAGGCAGAAGCTGCTTGCCATGCAGCTTGTTGGTACTGCTGCTGCTGGTGGTATTGCATCCATTGCAGGTTGCATTCCTGCAGCTGGCTCACTTGGCTCTCCAGGTTCTTCATCTTTTCAGCTTGCTCTCTTTTTTCTTCTCTTTCTTCCTGTCTTTTTTGGAGCCTTTTGAACCTGCTGCCTCCCATAGCAGCTAGCTTCAGCACCTCATCATCAGTTTGGGGGCACTGCTGCCTCAGCTGCTCCAGTTTTTTCCTTTCCTTGGAGGAGCCACTGGTTTGACTCTCACCCTTTTTGGGGTGGTTTCCCCAATCATCATCATCCCACCCCTTTCTGCCATGGGAAGGCCATTGGTCATCTTCCCATCTTGGCCAACTTTTTTGGCCATGACCCCAGTAGCTGTCATCCCAGCCATCCTCCCAGGAATCCTCAGGCTGCCAAGAAGACCTTGACCAGCCACCTTTCACAGGCTTCTCCTCAGGTGGGTTCTTCCTGGCAGGTGGGTTTATCCTGGCAGGGCTGGGTGACTGCTTTGGTGGGTTGCTCTTTTCATTGGGCTGGGCCTCTCTGGGAGGTGATTTCTTTTTGACTTCTTCCTGCTTGGGTTCTTTGGCATCTGTGTCTCCATCAGCACTCCAGTCAGGTTGTGCATCACCCCCATCCTGGGCAGACATCTTTGTTATGCCTGTTTGCAGGGCCTGGCCTTTTTCCAAGGCTTTGCCTTTTTCAAGGCCTTCCTTTTGACACAAAGCTTGCAACAGTTGAAAAATGGCGACAAAATGCCAGGCAGTTGAATGCTTGAGCAAAAACAAGCTGCAGGCATGCAAAAAGGTTTCAGACACATGCTGTTGAGTTGCCACTCTCATGACACATGCCATGTCTTCATTTCCTGCTGCTCTGCCTGCTGCCCAACCTTTTTTTCCCAAGCAGCCATGTAGTCTCTGCTGCCGGCTGAGGTGCCTTCCCACTTTGGAGGGCCATATATGTTTCAAAAACATGGCTGCCCTTTTGCAGGGCTGCCCTTTTGCAGGGCTAAGCCTTTTTGAAAGGCAAATGCTAACTTCACCTTTCACATTTTTGGAAAAGATCATCCCTGGCTTTGAGGATGTCCCCCTTTGTGGTACCAGGGACTTTGCATCTGGGTAGTAATTCTTGTATTAAGGCCTTGTGTGAGACCTTCAAAGCTGCTGCCTGCTTGATTGTGCAAGCCACAATCAGCCTCTTTTCATTTCCTGGCCCTGGAACATGTTGTATGTATGCTTGAGACTTGCCACCCCCCACACTCAAGGAAGCTGTGTGGATTTTGGTTGCAGGTCCACCTGCCAACCCTGCTTTCTTTGACTTGTGCTTGCTGGCTGGTTTTTTGCATGGGCCAGCAGTTTCTTTTGCTTTTGTAGCAGGTTTTTTCTTCAAAGGTTTGCCTGCCATCTCCCTCCAAAGACCTTTTGCAACAGGAGGTGGGCTATCCATCAGGCTGCCCTTGCTGTCAAAGCCTGAAATGTTTTCCTCACCTTCCTCACTGCTTGCTTTCAACATAGCAGGCATGCCTGTGGAATCCACTGTCACATCACTGATGTGGGCTGTAAGCTCCCTTTTGGCTTTCCCAGTTTGGCCCCCATGCTGCATCATTTTGTAAAGCCTTTGCAGCTGCTTGAAATGACTTTCTTCAAGCTTTCTGCCAAATTTGTCCCAGGCAGTCTGAGAAGCTGTCACCCTTCTCCAGTGCTTCAGCATGACACCCAAGGCATCTGCAGCCTTGCCAGGCAAATGGGCATTTTCCACTTGCCAGTGTGCAGAAAGAAGTTCCATCCCAAACTTCTTGCAAGCTATCTGCAAGCTTTGCCTGAGCTGCCCATATTTTATTTGGGCAGAAGGGCTGACTTTCAGCACTGCTTCCACCAGTTTCTGCAGTTTGAACAAGGCCTTTGGCTGTTCTGCCTGCTGACCTTGGAGTGTTTGTATTCCAGCAAGTCAAAGCTGGCAGCCACTCCCATGGATCTGATGTAGCAGTCCACTTCCTCATCCAATTTGTCTTGGCTGACATCTGGAAAAGCATTCCTTTTGATGTGGTTTTTGTTGCCAGCCCCTGCTCCTCTCTTGACTGCCTTCATGAGCACCATGGCCCTTACACAAGGCCCTGCCTTTCTTCAAGGCTCTGCCTTTTTTCAAGGCTAGATGTATAATGCCTTCTTGCAAGGCTTTGACCAGGCGACAATATCTAAGTGCCTTCAATTTTGATCCAAAAAAGCTGCAGCAGCTAGAGGTGTGACATGGTGGAACATGCAGTGTGCAGCACAAGAACATGCTGCTGTAACAGCAACAGAAACAACCCAGTCTCCCCATCCCCATTTTTTTCACCTGCTTCATTGTCAGTTTCTCTTTGTTGCACCAGCCTTTTTTCAAGGCAGCCCTTTTTCAGGGCATCCCTTTTTCAGGGCAACCTTTTTTCAGGGACTCCAGGTGCTCTTTAAGTTCCATACACATACTTCCTTTTGTGCCTAGGGTCCCAGAGCTGCCACCCATCTTGCTGGAAGGTTTCTCTCCAGGCTTTTCTGCACACATAGCACCTGATGCCCCAGGTGGGGTTATTCAGGTGTCTCCTCCAAAGCCATCCATGGCAGTACGGCGTGGTGCACTCCAGGTACTGCCAGTAGGCTTGGATTTCCTCCATTGCATTGCTGGGAGGCCTTGCCAGGGCCATGTCCAGCACATCCATTTCAACTCTATCCATGGCTTTTGCTAGGTCCAGGCTACCCTTATGCAAGGCTTGCCCTTCTGCAGGGCTTTGCAATGGCCTTTGCAAGCCAATCTCAAAAAAGGTGTAAACACACCACACCGTTGGAGCCACAACAGAGCTGCTGGATATATAGCTGGCTGAAACTTACACATGTGGATGGCATGCATGTTGCCAGAAGCAACCAATAAGCTTTATTGGTTGCAGCCTGCAAACCTTATTGGTACAAACCAATAACTTTATTGAAATACAAACCAATAAGATTATTGGTTTATACCAATAAAAACCTCATTTCAATAACTCTGATGAAAATCAATAACTTTATTGATTCTTTCCAATAAAGCGCTCTCTGGGTACAGCATGCTGGACGGACACGAAACCGTGGAAATAGCTTGCGGAAAGCTTCGCTGGAAGATGCGATACAGCATGCTGGACGGACACCAAACCGTGGAAATAGCCTGCGGAAAGCTTCGCTGGGAGGAAGCGATAGAGCATGCTGGACGGACACCAAACCGTGGAAATAGCTTGCGGAAAGCTTCGCCGGGAAGGAGCGATACAGCATGCTGGACGGGCACGAAACCGTGCAAATAGCTTGCGGAAAGCTTCGCCGGGAGGGAGCGATACAGCATGTTGGACGGACACGAAACTGTGGAAATAGCTTGGGGGGAGCTTCGCTTGGAGGGAGCGATACAGCATGCTGGACGGACACGAAACCGTGGAAATAGTTTGCGGGGAGCTTCGCTGGAAGATGCGATACAGCATGCTGGACGGGCACGAAACCGTGCAAATAGCTTGCGGAAAGCTTCGCCGGGAGATGCGATACAGCATGCTGGACGGACACGAAACCGTGCAAATAGCCTGCGGAGAGCTTCGCTGGGAAGGCGCAAGACAACATTCAAGCCGTGGATAATAGCTTGGGGAGAGCTCAATGCAGAGCTGTTCATGCGGCTTTTTCAAAGCTGTTCGCGCGGTTTTTTCAGGACAAATGTCATCATTGCGATTGTCCTGAAAAATTGTGGCTCCAAGACTGGTCAAACGGCCCCAAGACCGGTCAAACGGTGTCCAAAGGCTGAAAAATAGGACATGCACAGCAAAACGTTTGTTGCTGCAGAGATTTCATTTTGCATGAAACCGTGGAAAAAGTCGTGGGAAGGGGTTAACGCAGACCCAGAGCCTCCAAAAGTCCTTAAATAAGGAGAGTCCTTAAATAAGGTCTCCAGGATTTTCTTAAATAAGGTATCCAGGAGGAACTTCTGGAGACCTTATTTAAGGGATCTGGCCTTGGTGGTAATTTCTAGGTTTACGACAAATTTGTAATGTGGAAAACTCTGTTGTTTCCTTCAGACAATGTTAGATATAATGGAGAAAAAAGGTAATAAGCTCCTCTTTGAAAGTTTTCTGTGTGTAAAAGCTGCTTTGTTTGAGAGGCTTGTTGTGTGTGACAGCTGGTTAAAAGGCTTGTTGTGAGTAAAAACTGCTCTGTTTGAAAGGTTCTCTGTTTGCAAAAGCTGCTTGTTTGAAAGGCTTCTTGTGTGTAAAAGCTGGTTTGATTGAAAGGCTTTTTGTGTGGAAGCGCTGCTTCGCTTGAAAGGTTTCTTGTTTGTGAGGGCTACTTTGTTTGAAAGGTTTCTTGTGTGTAAAAGCAGCTTTGTTTGAAAGGCTTCTTGTGTGTAAACTCTGCTTTGTTTGAAAAGCTGGAAGTGTGGAAAAGCTGCTTTGTTTGAAAGGTCTTTGGGTGTTAAAACTAGTTTGTTTGAGAGGCTTCTGTGTGTAGAAACTGCTTCGTTTAAGAGGCTTCTGTGTGTAAAAGCTGCTTTGTTTAAAAGGTGTGTTGTTTGTAAAATTTGTTTGTTTGAAAGGCTTCTTCAGTGTCCACGAACTGCTTTGTTTGAAAGGTTTTTTGTACATTGTGCAGTATGTGAAAGCTACTTTGTTTGAGAGGTTTCTTGTGTGTAAAAGCTGCTTTGTTTGAAAGGTTTCTTGTGTGGAAAAGCTGCTTTGTTTGAAAGGCTTCTTGTGTGTCCACAACCTGCTTTGTTTGAAAGGGTTTTTTGTATGTAAAAGCTTCTTTGTTTGAGAGGCTTCTGTGTGTAAAAGCTGCTTTGTTTAAAAGGCGTGTTGTGTGTACAAGCTGCTTTGTTTGAGAGGTTTCTTGTGTGTCCACAAATTGCTTTGTTTGAAAGGTTTCTTGTGTTTACCAACTGCTTTGTTTGAAGGATTTCTCTTGTGTACAAGTTGCTTTGTTTGAAAGGCTTCTTGTGTGTAAAAGTTGCTTTGTTTGGAGTTGTAAAAGCTGCTTTGTTTGAAAGGCTTGTTGTTGCTCTGTTTGAAAGGTTTTTTGTGTATGAAAGTTACTTTGTTTGAAAAGATTTTGTGTGTAGAAACTGCTTTGTTTAAAGGGGTGTTGTGTGCAAAAACTGCCTTGTTTGCGAGGTTTCTTGTGTTTAAATTTGTTTTGTTTGAAAGGCTTCTTGTGTGTCCACAAACTGCTTTATTTGAAAAACATGTTGTGTGGAAAATGTGCTTTGTTTGAAAGGTTTTTGTGTGTCAAAACTACTTTGTCGAAGAAACTTCTGTGCGTAACAGCTGGTTTGTTTAAAAGGTGTGTTGTGTGTAAAATTTGTTTTGTTTGAAAGGCTTCTTGTGTGTCCACAAACTGCTTTGTTTGAAAGGTTTCTTGTGTGTAAAAACTGCGTTATTTCAAAGCCTGTTGGTGTGTGAATGCTGCTTTGTTTGAAAGGCGTATGAACCCAAAAACGGCTTTGTTTGAAGGTTTGTTGTGTTTGAAAACTGCTTTGTTTGAAAGGCTTGCTGTGTGTAAAAACTGCCTTGTTTGAAAGGTTTCTTGTGTGTAAGAGCTGGTTTGTTTGAAAGGTTTCTCTTGTGTACAAGCTGCTTTGTTTGTAAAGGTTTCTTGTGTGTAAAAAAACTGTTTTGCTTGGTTGCAAATTTGAATACAACATGTTTTTCCTGAAATGGGGGTTTCAAAAAAATACACAATGGTTTTGCTAAATGTGCCACGTGTTCGAACAGGCGGTACATAGTCAAACAGGGGGACGAACCAGGCACCCACAAAAAGGAGGAAACCCAATCCGGTAAACCCTGCATGAAAATAAACAACAAGCACCTTTTCTCGAAGGCACTTGAGCCATACCGTCGAATAGC
>Ga0126342_10020286_pt1 | contig 11191 bp, 12 predicted proteins | sample Cyp1metagenome_FD_92528 | JGI IMG/M metagenome (GOLD analysis project Ga0126342, IMG submission 92528) | Coral microbial communities from Lord Howe Island, Old Settlement Bay, Australia - Cyphastrea 1 metagenome | ecosystem: Host-associated > Invertebrates > Cnidaria > Coral ...
CTCTCTTTCATGCACAACTTCCACACACACACACACCATCTTTCACACACAACTTTGTCACACACACCATCTTTCTTTGTCACACACCAGCTTTCACATACAACTTTGTCACACACAACTTTGTTTTACTTCTCGATCCTCCACCACCTCCTTTGTCTTTCCTTCCTTCCCCGTCCCCGCTACAACATTTGTTGCTTATTATTGGAAGAAGCTGTCTTGTGGGGTTATCCGGTCCTTTAATTCTTTGCTCCCATCCCCAGTCGCCATCTTTCCCAGTTTCTAGCCCAGACGCAGAAAAGGCTCCAAGGCCGCAAAGCGGCTGCCCAGGGCCTCGTAAAAGGCCTTCTCGTTACTCGACGCGGTCTTTAAAACCACTGAATGCATTCGCTGACGGACCTGGTATCGCTGTCTTCCGCGGACCGCGATGATGGTCACGCCAGACTTGGGCTTCAGGAAGCGCATGTGGCCTCCCACTGCGCCTGCCTCCTCAAACGCATCCAAGTCATGGATGACCTCGAACAACAAAGTCAGGCCACTGAAAATATCTGAGAGGAAACTGGGCGATGGATTAAAAGAATATTTTCCCATGGGCAAAACACAAAAACAAATACGGTAAATTTGACCATGGGTGAAAAACTTTAGAATGAGATGGGTCAGGAATAGAAAGCCTGTCCAACTGAGCAAAAAATGAGCAGTCAAACGGCGGTGCTGGAGGGGGTTGCAGGATTCCTTCGTGCCTGCATGGCTTCCTGCTTTCCTGACTCTTGATATGGAAGAAAGTCGTGCTTGGAGACACACTTAGCTAGCTACCGCTAGCTTTCGTGAAACACGGAGTTGTTCAAAAGCGTGTCTATGGTGAATCCCTTAACTGCAAAAAGGTGCCTTCAAAGGCAAACTGAAGTCAAAAAAGAATAAAAAAGAGGTGTTGTCTGCATAACAAGATGGAAGGGAATCCCTGGGAGTCCCATTGGTTCCAAGTATTCCGAAACTTCCGAAGTCGAGCTTCATCATGGGAGTCACATCCCTCATCCTGTTGGGACTCCTCCCAGCCGCAACATAGAAGTTGGCCCATGTTGCGAAAGACTATTTCAACACGTTACGCAAATTGAGCCTAATAGCAACGGAAATTTTTGGAGAGTGGGCAAACAGTAACTTACCAATGGGCCAAGACAAAAGTTCAGGAGGCACGGACATCCTGCGACATGGTAATGATTGGTAGTGCTCCGGTAACTTCCATTGCTTTTGAAAGTGCAAACAGAGGGATATTTGGTTTTCTGCAGTTGACCTCCCGTTAAGCTTCTCATCAAAAACATTGACAGTCATAGTCAATCGCTCAAGGACATGCTTCTAATATCAATATTCCTTGTGATGGTTATTATTGTCCTTACCAACCAACGGATGTCCATTCCCAAGTATCTGCTAAATATTATTAAACATCCATCCTAGTATAAGTTGCTCAGCTCTCTAGCTCAGTCCAACCAACTGGCGTGAGAGCAGTAGGAACCTGGTTTGGCCAAAATAAAAAACAAACATGAGCTGGTCGTGAATAAAACCAGCTGAACGCTGTCCTGCGAATCATGCATGCATTCCTTCAAATTTGTCATTACTGTGACATCTGGAAGAAAAGACTATCCTATATACCACTGCGACAGGCCCATGTCGTGCCAAGAAGCTGTAGTAGGGGGCAAGAGCATCGGAACCCCTTTATCGAATCATTCGTCTGGTGTCCGCAATCTGTGAAATCTTTGCTGGCGATGTGCATCTATTTGAGAGGTATCTGTACATTACCTGCATCACATTGGTACATGCATGTATGTTTATGTATATTATATATATATATATATTTATTTATTTTTTTTATTTATTTATTTACTGATTTATGTGTATATATATATGTGTGTGCGTAGACGTATGTATATGTATATTTGTATCTATGTGTGTGTGTGTCAATGTACGGTATATACATGTCTGCTGCTCTTTTTCACCCACATCTGTCAAAAGTGTGCCGAGGGAATAAAAGTCGTTCCAAATCTCATCACTCTGTACTTACACAAACAGCCTGGTCAATGCCAGTTGTCAGGACCAATAAAAGTCTCAAGCTCGTTGAAGGTGGGAATGCAGGGAAAAGCTGTCAAGCGGAAAGCACGCAGCAGCGGCTAAGCCCTATTTTTTTTGACGGAGGGATTCGAAAGCAAGTGCAGTTAGCCTGTACCAAATCCTGAATTCCTCAGACCAGCACGATTTGTTGATTTTGTTGACCGCGTGAATTCTCACGACACACCTCAGCCAAAACCCTGTGATTCGATTCTGTTCCACATTTGATAGTCACGACAAGCAACCTACTTCTCAAAATATTGCATGCCAACTGAAGTAAACACAACAGTGCTGCAGTGTTGCAAAAAAGTAGGTGGACGAACACTATGAAGAATTCCTTGTTTCTGCAGGAGGATTTGTTCATAACTATTGCAAAACAAGTGGCGCAAGGTCCAGAAAGTGCCCGTGCTACACAATGATCAGGACACGGATTCGATGCCTTTAAAGGCTCTACAAGAAGCTGGCTCTCTGACAGCTGCTGCCACCTGAATTTTGCTGATCCAATAGATCACCATGATAGAGCACACATGGTCAAAAAATAATCCATCAGAAATTATCACGGTAGGTAGCAATAAAATGACATTTCAAAGAAGCTGCGCATGCTCTTGAATTTGGGAGGGCCCTTAAGAGTGACCAAGAATTGTGATATGTTGCTGTTGGCTAAGCTCACCATGCCACTTTCCGAACAGAGACGTCCCATTCCACTTCTTGTCAGACTTGCTTTAATGGAATAAACATGTCTTTACTTTGGGTCGGTTGGAATCTGCATTATTGCCGGTGCCCAAACTCAGGATTCACACATAATCCCAATGAGTGGGCTATTTTGCTTATGGCCCTGCAGCTAAGAGTCAAAGCATCAAGGTCGGCATTCGTCACATTCCTTCAAGGAATGGTTTGATCGACTTATGATGCTCTGATCTCTGAACATGCTTCGATTGTGCTCACTTCCATGGTTTTAAAATCCATGTTCCATGATGAACCATGTGTCTTTTCCCAAAACCCCATTCTATCCAATTTGGGCACCACCGGCTTGCCAGTTCCTTGTGCTTCGCAAATGCTCCACTTGCATCCACAACTCCCGGAAATGTTCTTCGCTCCCTGTAGCATTCAACTGCCCTACAACAGGATCACCAAAGCGTCGCTGCCCCGGGAAAGATTCAATCAGCATCTGGCGGGACGAAGGTGAGCGTACAAGGTGCGAAAACATCCGTCAGGCCCTGCTCAACATGCTACGACCAGTACTAAGCATAGACTGGTCAGGATTCATCATGGTTGCGGCCATTGAAATTATTGAACAGTACGTTGCTGACCATTGAATAACTGTTGGCTAACAGTTTCAAATTTTGAATGTATATAATTTCTATGTTTATGTCTATATCTCTAACTATGTATACATGGATATACATGAATAGGTATATTCATCTTGCTCTTCAACTACACAATAACTAAAACAGTACAGTATATTCATTTCGTTCTTCAACTACACAATAACTACAACAGCAAACCACGCACACTTGGCCCATGGCCTTTGACTTTTGTGTCAGCACCCCTGCCATGCCCCAAAAGAGCGGCCAACCCCAGCGCTGCGCCAAGAGCTGCAAGCGCCGGCCGTCCACGGTCCCAAAGAGGGTAGCCACATTGCCTTATTGATCAGCGAACCATTGGACATATCAGCCACCAATGATTCCAATACTCTGTCGAAAGATATGACATACAATACATATATCCTTATACATAGTAGCATATTTTTTTGCATTTGCATATGCATAATCATATACATGTACACATACACGTGCAGATACAAATGCATCATATACATTTAGATGTGCATATACATACAATATAAATACATGCGATTTGATGCATACACGCATACATTGTGCAATGTAGTTCTCTACTTGTGCATCATCTCCTCAATCCTTTTCCCGCCCTCCCACTATCACTGGCCTGGCGGCCTGCCACTACTATGTTTGCAGCTTTCCCATTCAAACATGGTCCTGGAGTCCTACTTAATTTTCTTCAAACGGTCTGGCACCCTCATCGCCAATTTGTTGAACTCATCTGATTCATGGATTTTGCACGGAACTGTTCGATAAAATGTCGGAATTTAAGTCAGATACAATGTAAGAATATCCGCCGACCCCTGCTGTAGCGGGGGAGCGCGTGAGAGAAGCAACTTTTGTCAAGCAATTCGAAAAGACATGTTGGGTCACTGTGGTCAGCTGCTTTAAACTTTTTTCCGTTCATCCGAAAGCGACGTCAGGGTTTGGCGAAGGGGATGGAATGCAACGGCACCGGTCCAAGACATCGGTGCGACCAGCCCCCGGGCGCTTGGACACCGCTTTTTTGCTCGGTTCAGAAGGCAACGTCAGGCACTGCCGCGTTAGGCTTTCGCTGGTGGGGGGATTGAGCGCAGCGGCACTGGGTAAAGACAGCCTGGGCACCAACTGTTTTTTGTTCGGTTCAGAAGGCAACGTCGGGCACTGGCTGCACCTCGAAACGGGCCCCATTGTAAGGCCTTCGCTGCGGTAGGGGGATTGAGCACAGCGGCACTGGTTGAAGACTGCCTGGGCACCAGTCCCGGGCCCTTGGACACTGTTTTTGAAGAAGCGTTTACGAAGCGTTTACGCAGATGCTTACCCACCGATACTGTTTGAGCCAACTGGTCCCAGGGGTCAGCGGCATGGGGGCGCCAGCTCCACTTATAATGTGTATATATATATATACATATATGTATAGAAGTATATATGTCAAACAGTCACATACGAAGTCAGATAGAACGCCATCAAATCTGTCAAATGAAAGCCAAGTAAAATTTCAAATAGAATGGCAGAATATATATGTCAGATAGAATGTCAATATTTGCTAGACATGGGTCCACATTAACCTTCGTATATTGGCCCAACATATGACCGAATTCTGAATTAAGGAATGAACCATGGATGTGTATTGTCTGAATGTACATGTGACTGTATGACTTTCCACAGTGCACTCAATTGCCACGTCTTTGATTCTTTTTGAACTGCAGGCACTGAAAAGCACTAAAATACCTTCAGTGTTACAATCACCAAGGTGGTTTCCAGTGTTAGGATGCAGAATTTGAAGCTATTCAACCAAAAAATTTGGCAATTCTGGAAAGAGAAACACTGAACCACTGGAAAAAAGCCCCAACCACAACAGGTATGCAGCACGGAGGACAATGTTTGGCTGGCAAGAGACCAATTAAGAACTTCACGGAGGACGGAAGCCGGGGGTTTCCCAAGATGTTTGCTTCCAAATATTGCATCGCTTCCATGATGTCTTCTGGTGGTAAAGCCTCAGAACACAGCTGCTCACTGGCGACTGAATGACATCAAATCCATTCAAATCCCACATTTGCTTTGGTAAGACTTGAACAGTCTGAATGGTGCTACGCGCAAGAAACATGACGGCTCTACATTCGCTGAACACCACCCTTCCCCAGAACGGGAGAGCTTCGGTACAGGCAGTACTGTTGCAACTGAAAAAGCCAACCCAGCTAGGCCTTCATGATCTATGCAGCCGGAGTGCATTGTTGCCCATTTGCTTTGTCATTCTCTACCCAGCTCTTGGCCGAAACACAAGATTAGACAGGTAAGAATTCGCGAAAATGAAAAGGTGCAATCTGGGAAGGGGTTCCTACAATATCCTTTTTGTTTGCCACATTACATAAGTTTGATATCAGGAAGTTGAAGGTCCCTGTTTGCCTGCTTGCTTTCGGACAATCGCGTGGTATGCGCGGTCCCAGATCTGGCGTTGATAGCGAGCTTTGCCTCTCCCGTCCTTATGACCAATGAAGTACACGTACAAGGCCGTGCAAGGCGCGCCTACCCCACGCTGCCCAGAACCTGGCAGAAGTCCGCAGGATGACAACCAAGGCCCCGGCTTCATATCGGGCAGTCGAGATCCCACTTCGCTGAAACAACGATCTGACGTGGTCTTTCACTGTCCGATTCAGAGACAGACTAGGACCAGGAGCTGTCCAGTTGCCGAACATCTCAAGGTTAGGAAGAATCAAGTGGTCCAAATGCTCCTGAAGCAGGATTGTGGAGCCTGCCCCGACCAGCCGTTGCAACTCCTATTGGGTCGACTATAGTTTAGAATCTGACTTACTCTACCCAGCCACAGGTAGCAGGTTCCCCAGTAGCAGGCTCGTATCAACGGAGACTTTTGTTAGACAACACTGCTTCAATTTTCACATATTTTCACTCACGCCAGTCCAAAGTCCCAAGCACTTCACGCCACGAGCTGCAATTGAGTTCTGGAGTTGGAAAACCTTTGGGAACGCCCTCGTGCTTGCAGGCCATGCCATATTGGCCGGTGTCATACCTCGGAACCATTCGGATAACCATGGATAACCATAGAGATACCATAGAGCATCCCAAAACATAACATCTATTTGGGCTGAGAATGGCGTCATGAAAACTTGTTCTCAACCCACAAAAAACAAGTCTTGAGATCCATTTCACTTGAGATCCATTTAATTAGTCATGTCGTTGTCACGAACCCTGTTTATAGCACAGTGCGCTGTGATTTGGTTGCATACATGGGGCTGGATTTGTGCATTAAGGCACAGTCGCAGGTCAACCCAAAGCCCTTGGGGAAGCACTTTGCATGGCTCAAAAGCTCGAATAGTTCCGCCACTGATCCGTGCACCAAACCCTCCCATATGGACAAGCAGGCAGTGCTGGCCGGGTCACGGAGCAATGATGACCATCTTTTGTACATATGTGGTGTTGAAGATTGCAGAGACATCCCCAAAAGACGGGATCGACGCAAAATCAATGCGGCGCATGTTGTGCGCTATGTAAATCAGTCTCTCTGCAGCTTCTTTCCATGTGGGTTTTGGACCCTTAAAGGCTTTGCACCCATAGAGCTGTTGCTGCATCAAGTCGTTCACTACCTCCAAACACAACATGTGCGTAAGTCAACACTTGCCAACCAAAGGCTGCATATCATGCAACAGCTTCACTGGATCCAACTCTCAACCCACCTGAGGCCCTCCTGTAGTATTGAAGGATTCCTGCAAAAGTGCTGCCTGGATAGGAGGGATCCAAAATTTGAAACAATCGCAAAATCATTGTTCCATCCAAACAAACATAGCTTTTATGATGGAAACAAAAATGGAAAATTTAGAAGAATGTTAAATGAATGTTAGAGAGTCGAGAGATGAGATCCAGCTTTTGGAACCAGCCTGCCATTCGTTCAGAAACCATGGGAAGTCCATCTCTTTCAGCGTCACATCAGGCCATACTGAAGCAAGCGCGTTTGCTGGGAAGGCGTGGGCCAGCTCAGCCGAGCGTGCCTCAGAAAGCTTGGTCGACCAACTTGCACATGCACCCTTTCCACTCTTCTAAGAATTTAGACTGTTCCTGTTCAAAAGCACTTACCAAATGAATCCAAATGGATCTAATCGAACATCCTGGATTTGCGAGTGAAAGTCGGTTGCGGTACAACCACTGGCTTGAGTGCATTAGAAAATTGCAAGGTCCCCCCCCGGCCTCATCGCGATACCGTTGCAGCAACTCCATGCTTGTTTCATGCGCGATGTCTGCACAGCAATCTCTCAGGACTTCTCTAAACTCGTCCGACTCCTGCGCAGCTGAAACTGAATGCAGAGAAGACAGTGATAGCATGCATCACTACACCACTGTCTCTGTCCACAAACCAGAAGAGTTTTTCAACGGTCCATGCACTGCACTTTCAGTAGCTGCAAAAGGCTCAAATTCCGCAGCAAACTCCAAGTTTCCAATCCGCGACCCTGCTATCTGTCCAGAAACTGGAGCACATCTGCTGTTGCTGCAGCACTCGCAGCTCGTGCTCTCTCTTCATGATAAGCAAAAAGCGCCTTCTGCTGGGCTGTCTGCTCATCCTCAGAGAGCGGGTTTGCCACAAATCTCCATAGATACTGCACCTTCCTGGTTGTTCTGGTTCCAACATTCCCGCAATAGGTCCATGGTTGCTTCTAGCAAGCTATGAAGGCGTCCAAATTCGCATTTGAAATGCCACACTGACAAATTCAAGATCTGCTACGGTTCAGTCATTGGAATGGATCTGAGTATGTCTTTGTTGCTCCTATACAACAGTTTGGGTTTGGAAGTCTCCTGCAAAGCTCAGCCAATCTAATGAAAAAACTTCTGCGGCGCAAAAAGAGGTGGGGGGACCGTGATACTGGAATCGTCTTTTGTTTCTTTTTCAGGTTGCAAAAATCAGAAAACTAGCACGATTCCAGCCAAGACTTACCAAGCTAAAACTGTTCAACTGTTCTGCGTTTTGTCCAAGCAAGTTGCAGGCACAGGTTGCCCCCGCGCCAAAGCTATTATGGCAATCAGTCTTAAAACCATGGCAGCAGCTGGTCTAGCACAGACTGGAAATGAAGAGCTGATAGTCTACAGGGGGTTCGTCTGAAAACAAAACAAAGCAGTCATTGTGGTGTCCATGGTTTGTTTCTACTGTTGTTGCTGCTGTTGCTTGCATCCTTGCTGTTGCCTAACTGAATCCTGGCAAACGGCCAAACCTGTGGTCCGACTGATACTGTACAAGTCTGCAGCAATGCAGGACCACCTTACCGGCTCCAACCTTGCAAAATTGTAGCATCAAATACTGGTGCAACCAAAAACTGCCAAGCATCACTACCTGGAACACCGGACTTCTTGAAGGGCATTCACTCAAGATACTACACTTAGACCGAAAAAATGCATCTGCTGTGGCAAAGGGATGTTTTCACGCTACCACCTCGCACGGGCAAACGCAAGTTGGTCATGATGAGTGCGAAAAAAGATGGACAATTTGCTGGCAGTTCATTGCGACCTGCCAGGGTTGCTTTGAGATCAAAAAGGCGTGACCATTCCATCCGCACATAATTCAGTGCAGCCCATTGTCTGCATTGTCTGCCCCTTTCTCATAAAGTTTAGAAATCTTTGTACAAGCAAGTCATGGTCATGGGCATTCAATCAAACGAGTCTGCCCAAGACTCAAGACTGTCTAGACTCCTTCCCCTTGGACCGGATTCGCCGTTGGTATGGCACTTTCTTCACAAATGCCATGCCTTGATAGTGGCCTTTGGGGGAACACCACACTCCATGTGGCACCACCTTGCCATCAAAGAGAAATGCCCTTCCGCCTGCCAGTGGGTATGCTTTGTTGCCCATCACAAAGAAGGCCATTTCATCCAAAACGGGATGTTCTTCTTGCAGGCCTAAAAGGATTGACGCAGACTGATCGTTGTCCACGTGTACACAACACTCTCCACAAGCTTGGCAGCCCTGCGACCTGCACGTTGGGCAGGTCTCTTTGCAGGAAGGAACCCCTAAAAGCGCTGCCACGGGTACAGGTGGCCCGTGACTGTCACTGGCGTTGTTGAAGACTGCCATGTAGCCTTGGCCAATGTAGCTTTGCACTGCCCCTCCATCTGAAGGGTCGCGAACTGCCACTCCTGGTTCTGCAGATGGTAATCCTGGAGGATGATACCAACGGAAGGAGCGCCACACATCTTCATTAGTGGCATTCTTCAACATCTCCACCATAGCTGTGCTCAACATGCCCTGGAGCACATCATTGCAATTCTCTTGCAATTGCTCTGTACCAGGGAATGTATAATTTCTACTGAGCTGAAGACCAACACCATGAAGACGTCCCTTATGCGTGGGTCTGGAGGACTTTTCTTTCCAAGTATCCCAGTATTGATTTCCTTTGGCAATCAATCCTTGAACCTTCTTTTGGACCTCTACAGGAACTGCTCCAACAATACAGTGGTACCGCTTACCACCTTTTTCAAAAAAGGGAGGTATCCGTCTACCAAGGTTGGCGCATTGAATACAGCGGTGATGATGTCCATTCCGCCCGTACATTGCTTCTTGGCTAAGTGACTGGAAACACGTGTGACATTTTGTTCCCTCATATCTGTGTAGTCTGAGGAAGATGGCGTGATTAGCCTTCCTCCAAATCGTGACATTCAAGCGTCTGCCCGGCAAATACCGTTCAAGTGGATCGGCAGCACCCAGAACATCCCCTTTCTCTAGAATTCCATCTACTGCTGCACCAATATCTACATGAACTGAGTCAGCAGAATTCCGCTTCACTACACCTTCCACGCGGTCTCCCAGGTTGAAATCCGCCATTGTGCGCCGGGGAGCTTTCTGGAGCTCCTCGTCCATTTTCAGCAGCACATCCATGGTCATCGCGTGTACCTTACGCTCCACTCGTTGCTGCCTCTGCATCACAGCGAAGCTGCTCGAAGTGCTCGGATGCAGTGTAGCCACTGTAGCCACTGTAGCCACTGTAGCCACTGTAGCCACCAAGCCGCACAGGAGTGCAGCTCCACATGTAACATTAAATGATGAACGGGAACAGGGTGGCTTCCGGCGGGAACGATGAAAGCGCTGGAACGGTGGCATGGTGCAAGTCCGATGCCAAGATGGCATATGCTGAGGATTTGATCAGCTGCCAAGCTAAGATTGAAGCTCCGAAAGTATGGAAGCCTGCCTGAAAAAGATATTTTGAATTGACTTCTGACTATGCTTGCCATCCTCAGATTGTTTGAATGCTGAACATGTCAATCTGTCTTTGAGCCAGGCCACTCAAGCGCACACACATAGACATCTACCACTGTCCGCAAACCCCCCGTCACACTGTCAGGTCCTACAGGGCATACTTCCAAGTATGCTTTTACTTCAACTCTTTTCGCTGGCCTTCATGTCTCGTTGTGACCTATTCATCATATTCAGGAAGGACCATGACATGTTCCAAAGGGTCAAAAGGAGCCAACTGGTGTCCACAGAAGACCTTTGTCTCGCACCACTGCGCTGTTGAATCTTCACTTTGCAAGCTTCTTTCAAAGCCTTGCACGGACCTATTGCGCAGAGCGCCATCTGGGAGAGGTTGACTCCAACAGCTGACATTGAGCAACTAAATCCGCTTGAGGAGGAATGGACAAATCCTAGAAATTTCTTTGAGCGTGTCTTTGAACATGTTCCTCACTTTCTGACCACAAAATACGTGGCCAACCCTCCGACAGTCGGCTAATGGGTGCGGAGCCCTCAGGCTTCCATGTCTTTTCCTTCAGGCAAAGCGGACTCCA
>Ga0126342_10020287_pt1 | contig 11191 bp, 9 predicted proteins | sample Cyp1metagenome_FD_92528 | JGI IMG/M metagenome (GOLD analysis project Ga0126342, IMG submission 92528) | Coral microbial communities from Lord Howe Island, Old Settlement Bay, Australia - Cyphastrea 1 metagenome | ecosystem: Host-associated > Invertebrates > Cnidaria > Coral ...
AGGTAGATAGTCAGAGAAAGAGTGAGAGAGATCAATCGTCTTTCGATCCATCAGTGGCTTCGCTCTGCCATCCCTGATTCACAACAACCAATCTCTCCTATAGGTTTCCTATTTTTGAAACTTTCGCCACCGCCTTGTGCGGTACTACTGGTATATACAAGTATATGTGTGTATATATATATAGACATGTGATATGATATGACAATAATATAGCTTATAAATATGCATGTAGATACTGTGTTGATCTTGCATCTACAGGGTTGATCTATCCATCCATCCACCCATCCATCTACACATGTACCCATCTGTCGATCGATCTATCTAAATGTCTATATGTTTGTCCGCGGATCTAAATGCATATACACATTTCAATGTACAGATGATACTGTATGTATGTATATACGGATGATACGCATATATAAATACATAATATTATATACTATGCATGTGTTTACTTTCCTTGTTTTTTTTTAAATCTCATTGATATATTTGCCATTAATATCCCAGTAGTATCCCGTTAATATAAACCTTTGTATTCCTTTCTCCCCGTGCGTCTCCGCACGGTCAGGGTGTGATCATGTGGCTGGCGGGCTTGGCGCATGGCGTTGCGGCCATCGACACTTGGTTGGTTAGATATACATATAGGATGGTGCCTGCCATAAACCATCCATAATATGGGTAAAACAAATTAAAACTATGGAAATCAACCATTTAAAATATGTACATCAACAATTCCTATGGCCATTTTCAATAGCTATGTTAGTTTACCAGAGGGTATATATACATACGTAATATTAACACTATGATAACATATCCATATATATCCGTATACTGTAGACTGTACACGGTCTACTATATATATACACATACATGCACTCATACGTGTATATATATACATAGATTTCATATAGATGTAGAAACTATATATATATATATATACATAGATGTACATATATGCGTGCATCTATGGATATATGTTGTGTTTGTATATCTATATATATATATACACATCGATACATATACATGTTATCTATGTCTACATACGCAGTGTATATAAGGATATGCTATTCGAAGTGTTTTTTCAACAGAAACACGCCATGGCCTTGGGGTCAATAGTCTTGACCCTCCAAACTGTGGGTTTAGGTCAACATGTTGCATCCCGGGATGCACAGATGGGGCCGGGGCTCATTTCTGGTGATAGCAGGGGGCTTGACATGGGGCCGTGTCCAGATTTGCTCCTCTTCCCTTCTGTCTGCTTTCGTTTTCTTCACCACTTTTGACATCATTACATCTTTGCGAGAAGGCTACAGTAAACATTTTCCACGTCCTCATTTTCGGCGGCCTTTGTTTTTGTGTAGGCCAGAGGTGGAAGCAACGAGCACCCCTCAAAATCCCATTCCATCCAGTGGTTGAATGTTGAAAACGCATCGTTTTCATCACATTGTTGGTTATATCATTATATATTCCATCATATATCCATTATATCCATTAAACCCATGTTCTTCTGGAATGGACACAATATCATAAAATATATAATCAACTATTCAAAACATCATAAACATTGATTACCCATTAAATTTTTTGATATATGATAAATAATCAACTATCCATAAATATGGATGAAACATGTACTATATTCATTGTTTAGATCCATATTTTTATGATTAAAACTACTTAAAACCATGTTTTTTTCACTGCAAACATAACGTACCAAGGTTCGGGAGATGAACATGAATCAGGGCTATGGAGCCGGGGACTACCCAGGGCCGTTGGGGGAAAATCGCCGATGTTTTCCAAAAGGAATGGAGACAAAAACAGAGAAACGGAAGATTGGAGCAAGAAACATGGATATTTAAGGATGAAGAATCGGAGATTTAAGCATGCGTCACAGTGATTTAGCCGTGAAACATATGATTTTACCATGCAACATGGTGATTTAGCGATCAAACATGATGATTTCAAGAGCAACATGGCGGTGTTTCACCTCGCAAAATGGTTCTTTCTGCATGGTGGTTTTTGACCCAAAAATATGGAGATATGAATGGATACTGTAATGATAATGACACGTAATCAGCCATATGCAATCAACTATTTGCTGCTTGGGCGTTGAACACACAAAAAAAACAACCTTGCAAACAGGATGATGGTCCCCAATTGACGGATTTTGGGGATGGGTTGAAACTTGGGACCCCAAACATCCAGCAACATGGACTTCCAAAAACCCACAGCTGTTGCTCACTTTGGATAGATGTTGGCCAATCTTTCGGGTACCCAAATCAGGGCGCATGCGGCCTATCTGTGTTCCGCAAAGGGTACTGTCCTACGTTGCCATGGCTACATCTGACAGTTTTGGATTCCCCACTGTTGCGCGTTCAACTTTTTAGGCGTATGCGTCCATTATGTCGTCATTTAATTTACATGTTTATTCTTGAGCATTTTGTTTCAGCAACTGTGGGTATGGGTACACATGCCCCTTAGCAGGGTTTCAGGCTGGCGAAATATCTACATATGTATGTATATATTGTAACTCAGTTTGCCAAATATGCATTTTGTCCCACACTATATAACTATACCATAAACTGGTTAAAAGAAGCCGTGAACTACTGACAAACAATACCTTGACTGTCCCTTTTGGCCAAGTTTGGTCAAAAAACGTTGGCCCTTTGCCCCCAAAGTTGGGAAACCGATCTGACCGAGGTTCAATTGGCCGCCCTGCGAGCCGTTGCGGCCATCTTCGACCAGCTCGAGGATGAAACTGATGAAACCATGGCATGGGGCTGATGAATTTCCGAAGGGGACATCCTAGGACTAAATTTAGGACCTAGGATATTTATGGATATTTAGTATACCCTCTGGTTATGTCAACATAGCTATTGAAAATGGCCATAGAAATAGTGGATTTACCCATTGAAAATGGTGATTTTCAATAGCTATGTTAAATTACCAGAGAGTATAAATGGGGGTTTCTTTGATATAAATAAAGGACGGGATGATCCAAACATATGATCCATGATCCAGCGGAATTCTACATGGCTCCTCGAAATCTGCACTCATGGGGAATGGAAACTCATCGAACTCAATGGGGATTTTCCAGTAAGATCAGTAAGCCATGTTTGATTGCCAGAGGGTATCCCGAAATTCGGGGATTCACCCTGGCCGAAGCCGAAGCAAATGATGGTGATATGGGGGAAACCATCCTCACAAGGATTTCAGCTTTGGATTTGCTCAGATTCTTAGGTTCTTTGTAGATGTTTGGAGGACTTGGGTTGAGGCTCAAGGCTCCATAGTTTTTCTTCCACCATTGAACTGGTGGTTTGGATGGGTGATTTGAATCAGCCAACCAGGCAGATCGCTCACCAGACGCCTAATAGCATAAGAATAGAACCGCCAAACTAGGGGATATTTGCAACAGGAATTCCAAGAATGAAAATGCAAAACACATACTTTGCATTTTCCAATGTTTGCCTGTGAATATAGCTCTTAACAACAGGAATTCTATGAATGTGATGATTGCTGGTCTCTGTAGACGTGGCAACCTAGGTGTATGCATAGTCCACGGTTTCATGATGCCAGGAGCTACTGTGGTGTTGATTCCAGGTGCCCCAGGCTGTATCAGGCTGTACCCTCTGGTAAACGTTTACATAGCTATTGAAAATGGCCCATAGAAATAGTTGATTTACCCATTAAGAATTGTGGTTTTCCATCGTTTTTCTATGTTTACCAGAGGGTATCAGGCTGTATCAGGCTTATCCCATCTGAATCAGTGTCCCGCACCGAATCCAGGACCCACAGTCCAATGAAATGGGCTCCAGAGGAGCGTGCATTGCGGCAGTGTCTTGGGCGACGACTGTGGCGAAAGACTTACCCTCTGGTAAACTAACATAGCTATTGAAAATTGCCATTTATAGTGGATTTACCCATTAAAAATGGTGATTTTCCATAGCTATGTTAAATTACCAGAGGGTACTCTTTTAAAAACATAGGAACATGGGAACTGTGACGATCCTCATGTATTTTTTGGGGTGTCTCAACCCAGAGGATGTTCAAGCCATGGCCACAAGTTGGCACTTAGAGATTCGGAAGGGTGAGGTGAGTTGTGATATAAGCCCTACAATTATGGTTATATACCCATCAGTAACCTCAACTGCACCCCCAAGTAGGTGTTCTTTTTGCAAGTGTTCTGATTGTCTTGGGTCCTCTTTTGGGTTTATGACTTGCCGCATCACCTGGTCCCTTGCCCTCTCATCGCAAAGTGATTTTGTCTCGCCCTGATGTTGGGATATGTGGTTCACTGCCCAACTGGGGCTGCTTGGTATTGACATGTATTGACCCATATGCCCATTTGGATTTCAGGCGAGTGAAGGTTCCACATATCTCAAGGTCCCGAATCTTTATGAAAGTTCTGGGCGTCAAGGGCTTCCCAGGTGGGATCAAGGGATTCCAAGCCCGAGACTTTCCCAGGCTTTGCTGATGAATCTACTGGGGCAGCCTGGGGCCACTGAAAAATACAACTTTGGCCTACAGCACTGTATATCATATCCAAGTTTAATCCCGTCTCATATCATATGCATATATAGGTATATATATATAGGTATATATATATATAGGTGTATATATATAAATGTAGAATTCATATATATATATATACAATAATATATATATATATATACAATTATATATATACACTGTATACATACTGTATATACATGTATATCATAAATCCTACCATATGCTCATGAACAATGACATTGGTTGCACATCCCCAGATTTCTGTTCATTTCCCGCGCGCATTTCCCGTCCGAGGCCCTCTCGGCGATGAATGCCTTCCCGGAGAATCTGGTGCGCTTGATGTGACTCCTCTGTTTAGGTGGTTTCATATACATGTATAGTATTATGTATAGATATAGGTGTATACACATAGAGTATGTGTGTATATATATATATGTATAGGTACTATATATGTATATATATATATATATATGTGTGTGTGTTCGTACTATATATATATAGTTGCTATACGTCTATATAGATATCTGGTAAAGAAGAACGACCTCACCACGAGGACGTCACCATAGATGGGTGAAGTCGTCTCGTAGCCGCAGATCGTGTGGAAGACGGCCTGCTACACCCTGAACTCCATCGTTCAGCCTGGGCGCCCAGGTGATAGGAAGGAGGGGCCCAGGGGTGGGGAAGCCAAGCCAAAGTGGGGTAGACTTTGGAAATCTCCTATAAATGGTATATAAATGGATATAATGACATATATAAAAAGATGATTGGGTGGGAAAAACAACTATAAATTGGTGATTTTCCATTGTCATGTTTGATTACCGGAGGGTAGACTTTGGGACTTTACCTAATTTAAGAATCAAGAACCGCAGGAGTATAGAAGAAGCACCGCAGGAGGCAACGAATCCACCAACTAGGAGGCGCCTTGGAAATGACACTTCGCTCTGTAGGACGCAGCTTCCAACATCTTTCAACATGCAGCATTGACATGAAACATCCAATCTAAACAATGGCTCATTTCCACAAGGAGCCTCATTTTTCCAAAACCATAAACCAACTTTTCTTTTGCTTTCCATGCCCTCTGATAATCTAGCCTGCGTCTGAGAACTTAGATTTTTCGCGGTCCCGATTCTTATTACAAACCCGTTTCATCACATGTCAAGGCTTTCTACCTCCAGTTTTGGTCTCCATTTTGCCGCTTTTGCCGCTTCGACCTCACCTCGTTCTTTTTTCCCCATTCTGACAATCCAAGAAACCATCGATGGATACCTTCCGGTAAGGGTTTCGATATGGACAATCCACCATTTGTAAATCGTTTCATGGGGAAATCCATGGATTTCCATGGCTTTTTGTATGTTTACTGGCTAGATTCACAAGGGGGTACCAACTATCCTAAGAAATCAACATGTTCAGCTTAGTGAGTTATTTTTCACTATATTGAACATATTTGACCTAGCAACTATTACTTCAAAAAAAGACATAGAGACACAACATACATTCTATTATATCATCCCTATGGTATACTATCCTATGACATAGTATATAATAGGGATCATACATTGCCCCCCAAAAAAAGATGGACAGATCCCCATATTTTTCCTGGCCCGCCTTGAAAATGCTAGGCATGGCCTGGATCATATGGTGCAGAAGGCGATCGTCCGGGAATCGGCTTGGTGGGGTGAAGATGAGTTTTTTTTTTTTTTTTTTAAACTGTTGGCTTTATGAATCACAGTTGGTTTAAGAAGTGTATATGAATGTGTATATATATACATACATGAATGTATATGAATCTAAGGGGGATTCTCCCCATAATCTCACTGTTGGCTTTGTGGTAATTTTCATCATCGTTGGGGTGTTTTTTAAGCAACTCGCTGGGCACCGTCGATTTCAAGGGATCCATGGAAGAAAAATTCGTTGCAAGTGGCATTACAGGGGTCTAAGGGGATGCGCAATGTATAAATCATGTGATTGGCCATGCTGACGACCCACTTATACACAAAATCATCCCACACGAATGGAATGGTAAACAGCGGCAGCAGATCCCCTCAAGCACAGATTTTCCATACATTCGATGCATGATAAGTCTTGAGAGGCTGAGCAGCGATGATTTTGTTGCGGGATCTGGTCATATGTGGTGGTCAATCCACTCTGCTCTTGCTGCGTTCCCCAACTTTCGGTGGTTCATCCTCCATTTTCTGTGATTGTTTCTGATGCATATGCTTGTATATACAATTATAATTATGTATATACATACAAATATGGAATATTTTTGGACGGGTCAAGAAAAGATACTCCGAAATCGAAATCTGGTCATTCCCATCCCATGGTCACCAAGAGCTGTCATGAACCGTCTCTCCGCAACTCAAAGCTGGTTTTCCATGGAAATGTCTCAAGAATCTTTGGGGAAGACTTCACATGATTAGGAACTACAGATTCACCATTTACCATCTGGTTATCTAGCATAGCTATGGACAATGGATCATTTTATAGATGATTTATGATGATTCACCTATTAAAAGCTGTGATTTTCCATTTGTCCATGGCAAACCGTGAAATTTTCAGAGGGTACATCCACCTACTTTGCGGTAGTTCACATGGAAGAAAGGGAATGGATGCCAAGATCAGCTCGATTTTTTTGGAATCCCCAGATCCCATGATGACCCATATTCCAATGCTATGAACAATCATGTTCCAACTTATTTAGATCGATAGATCGATAGATCGATGGATAGAAAGATGGTCAACCATGGTTTTTACCACCAATTTTCATCCATTTTCTTTATGAACCATGGTAAAAACCATAGTAAGATAATAAACCATGGCATTTTCCACCGGTAAAATGGTCATTTTCGTGGCTGTGAGGAGCAGCTGGAGATGTGTCTACGCGCCGGTGCCAAGGTGCGATGTGGAGCCTGCGGAGCCGGTGACCAGCGATGGAATCCATGGATTAACACACGAATTACGATAGTATAATCGAAGAAAACTGAAAAAAGGACACACTATATATATACATATATATATAATATGATATATATTATATATAATATGATATGTATATATATATATATTATATAATATGATATGTGTATATTATATATATAATATGATATGTATATATTATATATATAATATGATATGTATATATATTATATATATAATATGATATGATATGTATATATTACATATATAATATGATATGTATATATATAATATATTGTATATATATATATATATTAGGCCTAATCGTGTGCCTATACTATTGATACATCAATGCAAACCACAATGGAATGCTATATGTATAGATATACAGTAAACCATACACTAACCATTTAATATTTATGGTACAGAACCAAACTATGATTAGTAATGATGGTAATGGTAGCATAGTTAGGTCTTCAGTACTACAATTGATGCTACATCATAAAACTATTCATGTATTAATTCCAACCACAATGGAATACTATACATATATATATATACACATACAGATAGTAATCATACACTAACCATATATTTGGGTAAATTACACCGACCTCCCTGTTCTCCCTCACAAAAAATTCCCTCACTGGAATGATGGCCAGGATTCGGATGCTAATATAGCCACCACCAGTTTCAGGCGAGTGAATCACAAAACGATTCACCAAGATATTCATTGTACATCATAACCAAACTATGATTATATAGCAATGATAGTAATGGCAGCATAGTTTGGTTTCGATTTCGTTCAGACATATTTATGGTACATTTGTAGTACTGATAGCTACCAACTACAACCATTATTATAACCAAACTATATAGCATAAATTGGTTGGTCGTAATTATTATGTAATCCCGACGGTAAGAATGGTAATAATTCGACAGATATTAAATAGACACGGAAATATTGAATTAATAGTGTCTTATAATGTTGCACCATATTTTCAGTGGGAAACCCAAGTAGAGATGGTGAATGCCCTGTCTGTATCCAGTACTCTGGAAGTACTCCGTTGTTGTTGGTTAAACCCCCAAAGACGGCATTATGAATTTGATTGCCCCATCGATGTAAAATTGTTTTTGATGGTGAAATTCCCGAAAAATCTATCAAACAATTTCTATCCAATCACATTTCATCCCATCAAAATCCATAAGACATATCCATTATATACCCATTAAACCACCAGTTTTCATTGGTTATATAAATCATTTTTTTTGTGCAAACGATTCCAACGAATCAGGGAAAAACGACGCCATGTGAGGCCTTGAACGTCGCCCAGAGTTTGGAGCATCATTGCTACCGGGATGAGGTGCGCCGGGTAGCAGTTTTTTGACTTTTCAAAATGGAACAACACCATTTTAAAGAGGCAAATCATGGAACATCACCCATGTAGGTCTCCCTTTTTGATCCACTATATATTTTTTTCCCACTCAAATCGACACCATTTCCGTCGATTTAAGGTATAGGTAGGTATAGTAACCACCAAATTTGAGATTCTGAAAAGTAGCGTCAAGCCACATTTTTGTGGGATTTTTCACCAAATTCATCCAAATTCATCCAAATTCATCCAAATTCTATATTTTCTATTTGTGGGGTTGATGTTCCACGCCATTTTTTCCATCCCCTGGTCCAAACCGGAGGCTTCCTATCTGCGAGAAGAGTCTGTGAAGCTCATCGCAGCAGTTCCTGGATGGAAATCTATGGATTTGTCTCAAAATGCCGGGAAAAGCACCATACCCTCTGGTAAACTAACATAGCAATGGAAAATGGTGATTTATAGTGGATTTTCCCACTAACAATGGTGATTTTCCATAGTTATGTTAAATTACCAGATAGTTTTTAGGGACTTCAAGATAAACGACTGATGGGACACTTTAAAACAGCAGAATTCAGAGGTCGCTGGCCCAAAGTCTGTGAATCCATGATCCAAATTCAAGCACTTATATTATATGACCTCCAAAGCTCCCCATATTGACATATTCATATATACATATACGCATATATGTAAATACACAGGCATGCATGCACACACACACACTCTCATATATATATATAAACACACATATATGCATATATGATATGTATATAATGTCAAGTTAGGATTAATAATCCCCGCGGTATAAATCAACCCCCTCTGCCCATTTTTTTTTGTAATTTAAAAACAGGTGGTCCCCCAGGATTTATAAACCGTTTGGCTGGGACATGATTAATCAACCACCAGTGCTGAAATCCATTTTTTTAATCCAAAAGTTTCAAATGGTTTCCTTATGGTTTCCTTATGCTATATTTAAGTTGAAACCACATGAACACCAGAACCCATCACTGCTGATCATTGAAAATTTGAAAAAACTACTATTCCCGAAATGATCGATTTCTAATTAAATTCTTTATAAAAATCATCAGTTTGGATAGCTCCCAAAGGGTACCTACCCCCCATGAGCCCATGTCCCCCATTAATAATAATCAGGGTTTGCCCCTTATTAATCAACCCCCATGTCAGGGGCCGTTTATTTAGGGAGGATTCAGGAAAGACCTTGCAAGGTACCTACCTACCTTGTGGGGGGGGGGGCGGTTGATTAATCCGATGTTGGCATTAATATACATAGAGTGGTGAATCTGGTTTGATGACCTAAAAAAATCATGGCATTTTTCTCCTCTGGCCATCCTGGGAACCATCCCATTTTGATCCATTTCTTGGGGTAAATCCCATGGCTTCACTCGGAGGTGTGCATCACCTGCCCCGACTTCCGCTTCTCATTGCAAGAAGCGAATTGCAAGGTGTCTGGATTTGGGATGGACCAAGGATATCGTTACATGGGTCTGCAGGGGTACTTCGAATGAACTGGAAGTTTCCATTCCAAAGCATGTTTTCAATGTTTTCATGAGAAAGGATATTATATATATAAATACATATATGGATATATTATATACCCTTTGGTGATCAGACATGGCTTGCTGCAAGATCCACTGTTGATATAATTCGATGATTTTCCTGGCTATAAAATCCATTGACTCCAGGGATTTCCTACGTTTGATGACACCGGAGGGTACCACCTTCCAAACCACATGATGCGGGGGACATGTTCAAGATTGGGGCTGGATCCGCATCTCATTTCATCTCTTGTCTTCCCTCGGACAATCATTTTCCTGTGGGATATATAAATATACACATATATGTATATACACATATATGTATATACGTATATATATATATATACATATATATATATATATATACATACATATACATATACACATACTGATACATATATATATATACATACATACATACATACATATATATACATATACACATACAGATACATATATATATATATATACATACATACATATATATACATATACACATACAGATACATATATATATACATACATACATACATATACATATACACATACAGATACATATATATATATATATACATATACATATACATATACATATACATATACATATACATATATATATACATATACACATACATACATACGTACTGACATACATACTGACATACATATTGACATACATACTGACATACATACTGACATACATACATACATACATACATATATATATATATATTGCGGAATGCAAGGTAGCACAAACAGCAACGAAAGATGCTATGGCTTCCTACACACCCTAAACCAAGCGGTTTCACTGCAATTCCTGTTTTGACCAAGCCAGTGAAG
>Ga0126342_10020288_pt1 | contig 11191 bp, 11 predicted proteins | sample Cyp1metagenome_FD_92528 | JGI IMG/M metagenome (GOLD analysis project Ga0126342, IMG submission 92528) | Coral microbial communities from Lord Howe Island, Old Settlement Bay, Australia - Cyphastrea 1 metagenome | ecosystem: Host-associated > Invertebrates > Cnidaria > Coral ...
ACATCATTTTGGTCATCATAGAACATCATTTTGGTCATCATAGAACATCATTTTGGTCATCATAGAACATCATTTTGGTCATCATAGAACATCATTTTGGTCATCATAGAACATCATAGAACATCATAGAACATCATAGAACATCATAGAACCTTGATATGAAAAAGAAGGAGTCCTGGGTACAAAATCACCACAGACTATGCATGTGTTCCATATTTTGTTCATCAGCCCTTTCCACCCAACAAACTGCGACCTCCAGATTTGCTCCAGTGATGGTTTCGCCACGATTTGGATCTCAGCCATGAAACCCCAGGCGACGGCAGTTCAACAGCAGCTAAGATGAAATAGATGGACACTTAGATACTTGGTTAATCTTGATTATGGATAGTTAAAAACTCTTCAAATCTTTCCAATTTGACAATCCGCAAATCTCAAGTTTAGTAGGCTGATGTGTGGTTTACAATCCAGGTCACTGGGATCCAAGCCGCACGCTGCGACTCCGGCAGCTTTGGCAGACCCTTTGCCGCCCTGCCGGGATGCGGGGATGCGGGGACACCAACCGACCCATCTTTGGTTCATTTTGTGCAAATGGATTCCAAAACCCATAAGCTTTATTTTTAAAACGTAAAGAAGTTGGAGCAAATCAAATTTAAGGTGCGAAGATTTAAAGGGATTCATTTTCGATCATCTTGTGTCTCAAATGTCACATATCTTCTTCTACGCTCACATGATGACATGTTCTGACACTTTCTGACAACACAATGTTGCAGCCTTACTTGCCGGCGCAGCTTCTGGCGTTGTTGTTGAAGCAGCTTCAGGGGAGCCTTCAGGATGATTCTGGCACAGTCACAGCTGTTTGTGATCCTTTGTTTGGCTTGGCACTTCACGTGCTAGGATCTCTACTGATGTTAGGTTTCTTTGATTGTTTTGCATTTGACCTATCTGAAGTTCTGAAGCATGAAAAAGTCTGGCGTTCCACCCTTGGAGGACATTCAACAGGCATTCACTTATCCAGTCCTGTGACATCTCATCGCAGGTCGTGGTTTGTAGACGATCCTACGCTCTCCTTGTTTCAGACTCTATCTGTGGGTATTGTTGACATAGGAATGCTGACATCTGTGCGCCTTCAGCAGACCCCTTCGCTCCTTTGGCAGGTCCTGCAAATGACAAAAGATGCCAAAAGTCACAAACCGCCAGCTACAAAACAAGCAAACGCGTTTATCCCCGTGTCACTGTGAAAAGCCGTGAAAATCATTAAAAATCCATTCTATATTTTTTGCAGGTTGCAGACGTTTCACCCTCATTCACCTATTGAGAGTCAGCCACAATGGCAGCATCTTTTTCACGGTCCTTTGCCACCGCCCTGCAGGCAGCGAGACATTCAAGGCAAAAGAAAGTCTTGAGATTTTGCAATGGAACATCTTCAATCATCTTGTGTCTCAAATGTCACATATCTTCTTCTACGCTCACATGATGACATGTTCTGACACTTTCTGACAACACAATGTTGCAGCCTTACTTGCCGGCGCAGCTGCTGGCGTTGTTGTTGAAGCTTCTGCCGCTCCTGGTTGTCTATTCTGGACGGCTGGTGATTTATCCGTCCCAAAGAAATACTGGTCATCTATGTATTGAAGACCATTGAAGCCTAAGATACACTTAACGTATACACTTATCATCCATTACCTGTATCAGCCTATGTCATATCCATTTTTGTTGGATAAAAGTTCCCCGTTCCAAATTTGATCGCCGCTAAAATCACCCTGTTTCCAAACGATTGTGGCGTTGCCTGGCGTCTCGATAGCGGCCTGACGGGGAATGAAGCCGGCGCACGTGCACCGCTATGGCCATACGGAATCCAGGAAATCCCATCGATTTCAGCGGTTGAGACCAGGCTGAGAGTCAGCTGCTGTTCACTGTTCATAGCAATAGGTTTACGTGATCACAAGATATCACAAGTATAAAAGTTGGGGGACATAGAAAGCAACAAGCAACACCTCAGCAGCGTTTGGTGCTGGTGTCATGTGAGTTTCCGCGGGCTCTCAGGATGCAAGAAACCAAAGATTTGGTCATTTTTGGTCATAGTCATGGTATGTCATGGTTAATGATGTTAATGTGATTTTGAGGGTTCCATCTCTTTGGGATTCTGATCATCCCTGAATCCCTGGCTTCAAAAGAAGGGGATCCCATGCGCTCCAATATCCTTCACTCTTGGAGTCAGGTCCGAGAACTCGCTTCACCTGGCGGCTCCTTTTGGTCTTGGCATCCAAAAAACGAAGGCTTGGTCGCCGATCCATGATCCGATTGCCATCACTTTGCTTTGCAAAGAGGCAAGGCCAAAAAAACTTCTTGAGGCAGGTTCCTTCCGAAAGCGCCCAGATCATCTGAGAAGTTCAGCAGCTGAGGGCAGAAATATGAGGATGGTCAGCTTGGGTGGAAGTATCCGCACAACAAGCTGCAAAAAAATGAAACTTCCCAAGCCCTTCTTGCACGTTGTTACTAATCACAGGTTGGAAATCTTGCGCGAATTCACAAAGCTGCAACAAGAATATGAGAAATGAACCGTTTTCTCCCAAAAAAAAAGCTGCTCAACCCTCAGCGACCCATTTGCCAATTGCAAGGCCGTCATTAGCTACTCATATCACAATATCCCAAAGCCATCACAGATGTCGTTCCGGATCCTGCACTGGGAAATTGCTATGACTTTCCATGAAGAGTGAATCATGGCCAGTGGGCACTGGATGGTAAGCGCTATGTTCTAAAACACGGCCATACCAAAACCCTATCAAAATGGATTAAAAGTGGATCAAAAGTGGATCAAAGTGACCTATTTCAGCCATTAGCTTCCAGTATCCTCTCCAACTGCCACTGTCACTGAAGAGTCATCTCCTGGGATCGGAACTGCAGCTTGGACTGGCAGCACTGGCACCACTGGCAGCACTGGCAGCCGCACCGGGGCTGTAGTTGGTAAGCACCGGGTCAACGTAGTAGTTGTAGTCCTCGATCATCCCACAGTGGCCACGGTGCAACAAACGACCAACGGTGACCAACGGTGACCAACGCAGACAAGGAGCCAAGGTCACATCCGCCTCTTCCTGCAAAATCCAAGGCGTCAAAATCAAAGATCTGTGCAGAGGGTCTGGGTCAAAACCTGTTGTACAGTATTTTGGGATCATGAAAAAACTATTTACCAGCTAGTTTGATCTATGATCATCTTCAACAAAACCTCCAACTCTGATCCATGCCGAACGAAGAGTCGCCTCTGCCACTCGGTCCGCTTCGACGGCATCTTCTAGGGCAACGAACAGTGAAGGTCGCGCATAGTGACGCTCACAGAAGGCCTGCCAGATGCAAAAATCACATCTGGATTCGTGAAATGGATATGGGTGTCTGAAAATGGGCTCTACTGTATACTTTCGATTTATGCCAGTTTTAACAGGGACAATTATGATACACCATTTATCATGAGGCTAATTGATACCTAGTTTCAGAGAAACCATTGCACCTTGAAGACCAAGGTTGTCAGAGGCAGCACGGCTGTGGCATAGAAACCTCGTTGCTTCCAGGGCTATTGGGGCTATTGTGATTGAATAAGTTGCCAATCATTTTGGTAATGACATTGATGGTGATCTAAATGGCCTGTCGAACTGTGATGATGGACCCACACTTGTGAAATGATGTGTAGTGTGAATGATTTTTTCCATCAAGGGCACAACTGAACTATACCACGAGAAAAAACGACCTCCAGATGGACTCACAGCTCCTCGAACTGCGGATCATCCCATGTTTGCCCTTGCGGTCCAAGTGGCTATAAGTATTGTAGGATGCATGACCTGAAAAAACATCGATGTGAAAATGAACGAAACTGGACATGATGACAAAACCTACGTCACAACCATTTCCTGTGCCTGCATCATTCATTTTTGCTCCACTTTGTGCCCAGTGCTTTGCTCAGCATTTGCTTACCAGTTTGCAAAATAAAACATCTCTTCTATTCTGCTTCAAAATAATGTTCCGGTCCCGATGTCATTTTTCCATTATTCTTCTTCATCTTGCATTGATCTTTCTTCAGGGTGTTGGGTTTTTCCAGTGTCTCTTCGCGGCCTACAGCAAGTGCCATCAGAGTGATGTTGCTGAAGAACATGCCCCACACAGACCAGTTGAAGAGGTCATACCTGCATCGAGGCTATTTCCAGTGGAAGTAGACGATGGTTTTATGTAACAATCAGCCCCTCAAAATGTTGGAAGACTCATGTGTCTGTGAGGATTTGGGGGAAAAAAATCATGATAAACATTGATAAACCATGAAATTCTGCATTATCCCCCATTCTAAGACAAGATTTTTGTTGCATGGATGCCTCCAAACCCATGCCACGAGGCCAAGTTCCAAAGCAATGCATGTTTGGGATGACAACAGGAGAACAAATTGTAATCAAAACTGGTGGGTTCAACCCGTTTGAAGCACCTTAGTTGGGTGGGACAATCATCGAAGTGAACAGGGAATCAACAATGTTTGAAACCGCCAATCAAAAAGTATGTTCAAATTTACATGTCCTGCAGGAAATGCTTCGCTAAGTAGCCAAAGGCTACGCCATGACCACGAACTGTTCAGAAGTCGTGACTTGGGGGTCGACAGAGATCAGTATTTTGTCTATAGCAATCCCGGGTCAACATTGCTATGTTGACGGATGTTGACGGCTTCAAATGTCTAAAAACCATCTCCTGCCAGCCACCGTACTTTTTCTGTCATGCCACTTCCGACCTTTGAAGCACTGCACGCACACGTACAACTGACAATGCCTGAAATGCAACTGACGCTGTGCACATCAAATCGGGCACTACAAACGTCTCAGCTGATCCTTGACTACGGTATTGTCACCACCATAGCCTGGATGGCCCCATGTCACAACGCTTCCATCTGCCAAAACTGCAGCAAAAGCAAAGCGCGTGGCATGGATTTGCTGAACATGTCTGAGCTGATCCCTGACTCTGATGCTGTCGCCACCATCTTCCGGACTGCCCCATGTCACAACGCTTCCATCTGCTAAAATGGCAGCAAAAGCCCTCTCCGTGGCATGGATCTGCTGAACATTCCTGAGCTGATCCTTAACTGTGGTGCTGTCGCCACCGTCTTCCGGACTGCCCCATGTGACAATCATGTCACCTCCAACGCACCACAAAGCCATCGCACGATCTACAGCTACTTTGGGCTGTGCAACAGCAATGCTATCTCCACTTAGTGAAGCCCCGAATGAAGAGTTTTTGTTGGATCCAAAAGGCAACCATTGGGAGCAGCCTGAGAAAACGTTGCCCTGAAGACTGCTGCGCCTTTTTCAAATCCAAAACGGTCCTTGTTGGTCCAAGTGATAGAGCTGCACACCGGCCACTTGGCAACGCCACGTTCAGTCGCAGTTGCAGCATCTTATTTATCCTCAAAGGTTTGCATATTGTTCTTTCAGCTTCCATAGCGAATGTGACCAACTCACTTTAGCTACGTTTGCAACAAACCATTTGCAATTTGATCTCAACTATGAAGGATTGTAGAAATGATGCAGGAGAACGATTGCCTATACCTTCAAAAGCCTTTCGTCGTCAATCAACTAATAAGGATCAGGACCGAACTTCAGATTTGCCATCAAACTGCATGCAGTTGCAATATGTTGCAATAGAACTGGCACCTGGAGGATCCAACTCGTTTCCATTCATTTTCCCAGCAATTTCCCATGCTTGTTTGTTGTCACAAGGCGGAATTGGGTGGAATTGGACAGCACAAATCTCCTGAATGATGTGGCTTTACGATCTTCGTTGTTGGCTTTATATGGATAAATGTTTTCTTTTGCGGGTAAAGCTCGATTTCTTGATTTCTTGACAACGGCGTGGATGACAATCTCTCAGTGGAAAGTATGATTGCGAAAGCAAATCCAATGAAAAAATACAGATCCAGTAGGTTTACACAACTGTCCAATGGTTTACCATAGTGAATGAGAATCCAACTCTTTCAATCTCCCTTTGTGCATTCCCAGTCGTCCCAGTCTGGTCAAGGGACCAAAAGCTGCCCGAAGTGTCAAACTCCTGCTCATAGACCTGATCTTTTTATCTGCTGTGGCCGTCCAAATTGCGGAACGGAACACGGATGATCTGCACGGAGCTTGATCCGGACATGAGAATTTCGTTCACAGCCATATACAATATATGTTTGTTAGCGTATATGCACACATATGTACACGTGTATGTATATATATATACACACGTATTATATACATATATTATGTGTGTGTGATAGATTTACAATCTGATCGCTGACCAAGCCGCGTAGAGGAACAGCCATCCTCAGATCAAACAGAACTGTAAACACTGGATTTCAAGTGCAGCAAGAATAGCAAGGGACTTCGATTGGGAAGGCGACTCATCGGGGCAAATCGCAATGGAACACTTTGCTTCAAGATTTTGCCACGAGCGTCGATACACCACCGATGCCAGCGCAAAGTAGGCAGCACAGGCTGGCAGAATCAGCGGTGCAATGGCCGAGTACCTGACCACACGGGCCAAATGTAACGCTGCCAAGCGCCAACAGGGACTATGTGCCACCCCGCTCCAAAAGTGGAGAACTGAACTGATTCAGAGAACTGACAGAACGGTTTGCACAGTTTCACCTTGGAGCCGGAAGTCCAAGGTCCGTAGCTGTGGTAGCTGCTGTGAGGCCAAGACACGTGACTCCCAGCACCAGAATCAAGGCCGCATCGGAGGCCTCCGTGGCAAAGTAGCAACTGGACCCTGGGAACCTGAGCAGGTCAAAGGTCAGCCAGGTCAAGGCATCACATGGCATCACCAAACCAGCCATGGGAACCATCCTGATAGCTGGAGCCGACCAGCCAACCCATCAAGCTATCGCAGCTATCGTCAAGGGGCAACCCAGGATAAAACAGCAGGATGGGAATGGTGATGCCCACCCGCGCCAAAACAAAGGTGATGAAGTAGACCTCAGCGCGATCCCCAAGGCGTGTGCTCTGAGTGTCCCAAGTCATTGGACACAAAAAAACACCAAGGCTTCTGGTCATCTCACCATTTTGTTTGGCTCAATGCCCTTTCTGTTTGGTTGACTGTTCAATTTAAATTTCCACGATCAATTCCCGGTTTGGTCTTTTAAACTTCACTTTGATTGAATGCCCGGTTGGCTGAAACAAATCTTCACTTCAGTCACTTCAGTGACTTAGATCCCCGGTTTCCCAACTTCTAATTTGGTCAGTTCAGGCAGAGTTCATCCACAGTTTGCTTCGGCAAATCCCGAAACTCACTTGAGTTGGTCACACGCCCAGTTCGGTCAGCTAAGCCCCCAGTTCATCTATTTAAATGCCCAGTTGGGTACACAATTTTCTCCAAATTCGAATCCCGATTTCACATCATTTCATTTCACTATAGTTCAGTTGCTTACCTGTCAATTCTGTCAACATACCAAAAGATGTGGAAAACCCATGGAAAACCCATGAAAACCCACCATTTGTAGATCAGTTTCCAATCAGTTTCCAATCAGTTTCCAAACAGCCCCATGGTTTCCCCAACGTTCGAGCGTCCGCCACGCTGGGCACCGCCTCTCGCACTTCCACCAAGGCTTGGGGCGGGGTGCGCAGGATCGTCTCCTCGGGTACCCAAAACGTGGAGGTTGGAAAAACCAGGGAGAAAGACCAGGACCACTATATAACTATAGTTATGTTATAGTTATATAACTATAGGATATAGTGACTATGTGACAATGTGACTATTGAAAGTTGGAATGAGTTGGATCAGCCAACTAAAGGATCTTCTCAAGCAAAATGTGCTGATTACATACAATATTATACAATTATATACAGCATAGATAGGAATTGGACCAAGCAAGCTGAGGAGAAATGAAGATGCTAAGTTGGTTTGAGATGTTGCCAGGTTGCAGTTATCATGGAGAGCTGTCCATGATGTCAGCACCAAAATGGGTTGATAACAAATCAACCTGTGGAAAATAAAGAGGACCAGTGGACATGGCTCAAACTTCCAAAAGAAAATAGTACAGATATCGGTTCTTAAAGTCACAAAAATCTGTGGGTCCATTCATACCCTATTCTGGGTCATACCGCAAATGTCTAGCAATCCCCAGCCAAAATCCCAGCAAAATCCTGAAGTTGCCAAGAAACTAAGGTGCCCGAAACAGAGCCAGACACCACGGCGACCTCAGAAAGCTTCGGAACCTTTGGATGTGGGGCCGTGGTATTCTCAAATGGAGCAGCGGGCAGTATGGATGACATATGCAGCTTGGATACCACACTCCCAACTTCTTTATGTACTCAGTTCATCTCAGTTTTACTGCTGAAAGCATTCAAGACACAACATCTTTGCCAAGTGGCATAAAGAGTGGCAAGCAAATAACCCATGTAGCCTCAGATGCATTCCGTTGATACGTTTGCTCACCATGGGGCAAGATTTGAGGCCAACTTTGAGTTCAGCAAGCTTCGAGGCCAAGCAGCGGTACAGCACAATTCTTTGAATGTCTGACTTCACCTTGTGGCGTTCGTACCTGCAACACAAAGGATATTCGGATATTCTCGCCACCGGAGCACATATGACCTGAATGACACAGCACTCTAAACTTCAAATATTTGTTTAAGACTTCAAGATCAAAATGCCAAGACATCTCGATCAGAGTTGTTTGAACACTTCCTTTCTTAAACCTTCCAACATCTTCCAAGCCATGGTTCAAATCGTTCAAATCGTTCAAATCGTTCAAATCGACAAGGTGGGACTCGGCCTCCTCGCCATCCCTTCAAAGACCAAGGGCAGCAAAGCCAGTAGCAGAATCAGAGCCACCACCGGGACATACTTTACCTCGTCCGATGCTGGGAATGCAGGGATAAAACGCAGGGATATCATGGGGATACCACTTCAAGTGCCGTTTTCATGGAACTCAAAAACGCTGGGCAAGGTCTATCCATAATTTAACAGCCAAAGACAGTGGAAACATGCTATCCAATTGGATATTGAGCCAAAACATATAACTAACGGCTCTGCATCATGCGATCAAGAAAATGTGGCAAAAGCATCTGTCAAAGAAGTTTGCCAACCACCAATCCACGATGGTGTCGCTGTTCTCAACAATTATAGTTGTAGTACATTGGTGTTTCCTGAAGTAGTACCCCAGACCATTGGTTTCCTGTCGAAAAGACAACCAATTTCGGAAGAATTTGACTCCAAACCCCTATTGTGGGAACCCCTGGCTCATGCCAAGACATCAGAATTCTGAGTCCCCACACCAGGAAAGTGCTGCACAGCTTGCATGATGTTTTACCTCAGGTGACATACACATGGCACTGTCCAATTGAAAGGAGCCAGGAAACGTGCCTGATCTTGATCAATCTGCCGCTCCTGCGCGCAAAACTTAAGCCGTTTCTGTGGCAAATTCGAGTGCCAAGTGGCTGAATTCGAACAGTCGGGGCAAGAACCTTTGCATGGATTCCAAATTGGACCAGAGTTGAATCGAGGTCACCTTCAGCGCTTCGCTTGGTGAATGGGGACTTCTCTTTGATGCCTTTCGAACCGCAATATCACATCCCTAAAACACAAATCAAACCACTAGTTCTGGAGTCAAAGAAAAAAAATCCAGGAAAAAACAATGGATATATACTTATTTTTGCTTAAAGTCCTGATAAATTTGTTGTAAAAAACGGTCCCTTCTGGGGTAAAGGTACGTACGCATTTTAGGTGGCAATACAGGAAAAGCAGGAAATCAAACAGTTCCGCTGGGCAGAAGTCAAGGAAATTTAAATTTGGATAAAAATTTGTTAAATTTGGACAATTTTGCTTAAAATAGATTAAATCCCTGTTATTTTCTGATAATGTTTGAAGGATTTGAAGTTTCAGGTGGTCAAATTAATCCAGATTTGTTGGGTTTTAGTTACCCTCTATATTTTCCTGTAGATTTTTTCCTTGATGGAGTGTTTCGCGCCATTGCACCTTTCTAAGTGCAGGGAGGGAAAAAATAACACTTGAAGCCAGCAAGACATTTTCCTGGCAGAAAAAAAACCTGTTCTCAAAGGTTTCAGTCGAGTCACTGGCACCGACCAAAAGAGCACCCCCACGATGCAGATACACTGGCCGAAAGCGAGGCCAGCATGGACACAATCACTTGGGTCAATGGGACAGTATAGCTGCTATAGCTAAATTGAGTACAACCCCAATCTTCTTTACATTTGGACCGCTGGAAAGCATCCATCACACTGGGCTCCGACTTCTCCGACTGCTTCGTTGGGTTTATGGATGGGCTCTGAGGAAAGATATCCATTTTTTCCAGCAGAATCTACACAACGTCCCAGGTGATGAATCGGTAATTGCAAAACTACCACGATCACGTCGGTAAAAGTTGTCCGTAGTGAATTACTCCCAAATATCAATTGTGTTTTGTCTCGTCGCAGAGTAGGTTATTGCATCTGGTGTACTTACTGCATGGCAACTAATCAATGTAGCAGCATTGTGGCTAGGTAAAAAAAAACAATAAAGCACTTCGACAGATTCAGCAAAATCAACATGCAAATTATATGAAAGCACAACACAAGTGCTCTGCCCTCGCCTGTGCGACGATGTTTCTGGGGTAGAGGAGCTTCCAAGGTGTCGATGCATTCGACCACACCTGCAACATAGAGAAAACATGAGAAAACTCCAAGCTTACAGAAAAAAATGTCAAAAAATGTCAAAAAATATTCAAAATCCAAAAATCCACCAGGGATAAGCCGGATAAGCTCGAAAACCAGGTCAGTTCATCGCCAAGTCTCCAGGTCTCGAGACTCTGGAGCCGGGCGAATGAGCCAGCCCGAGGAGTGCGACAAGAGAACCTGCTCGGCCATGACGCCTGCGACGTTGCGGTAAGAAAGCATTGGGAAAGTTGTGTTACGCGGGAGAAAAAATGGGAATTGCCTGTGTTTGCTTCTATTTCTATTTAAACCATTTTAAACCGAGGAATATTCATTGCATTCTCACCATTCTCATTCCCACCTGAGGCAAAACCATGTCAAAAATTGTTAAAGCCATGCTTGCTTCTCACAAACGACACATGAGCCATGGTCAATACTCACTATATGGTTGATGGTCATCCCATCCATAATAAGGATCCTTATAATGGTTAATTTAAATCCCTATGAACCATTGGATGACTAGCCCCTATTAATGGTTATTA
>Ga0126342_10020289_pt1 | contig 11190 bp, 9 predicted proteins | sample Cyp1metagenome_FD_92528 | JGI IMG/M metagenome (GOLD analysis project Ga0126342, IMG submission 92528) | Coral microbial communities from Lord Howe Island, Old Settlement Bay, Australia - Cyphastrea 1 metagenome | ecosystem: Host-associated > Invertebrates > Cnidaria > Coral ...
ACACTGGGCGTGGATGGTCGTGGTTGAGGTCCGACAGAGAACACTGTGGATCGCGGGTCGCAGTTGGACGAGGAGGACGACGAGGAGGACGACGAGGAGGACGACGAGGAGGACGAGGAGGAGGAGGAGAGGAGGACGAGGCAGGAGGAGGCGGAGGAGAAGGAGGAGGCAACTGACATAAAATCTAACAACCCTCACCTGGCAGGTGGGGAACAAAACTGAAACCATGTGTGGCGATTAGAGCATATCAGAGCAAGTTAGTCTCGCTCTACCGAACCCAGTACCGAGGAGGGTTGCATTGGAGTCAGAGTTTGTTTTTGGATGTTTTTGGTATTTTGACAGTTCGCAATCATCCTAGCCGTTGTCAAAAATTCACTGGCATAAAAATTGGGGAACATGCCGAATGCCAGCAAACTTAAAAAACTGATCAGTGGTTGACTCCAGTGATTGATCCGCTGGTGCCAGCCGACTTTTGCAGGACATCTTTGGTGCAAAGCAAGGAGAATACAAGCGTTGCCGCTGATGCGGGTACCTCGCAGAGATCAGCAGGTCTCGACAAAGAAGGGGGAATTCATTGGCGCGTCGGCGTCGGGAAATTGGATAGAGCAAGTGCAAGGTTGGGCCAGACCGTTACGGGTAAACCATGGAGGCTTGCTGACAAGAATTAAGTGGAACATTCCTATGCATATCTTCCCTCGCCATGATAGTTTGGGATAATTGAGGCACAAGAATATGCAACTCCAAAGATTTCCAAGGCCGTCAGCTTTCAATATCCTTTAGTTCCCTTTTCTAAATTGCATTTGTTTTGGTGCCACTTGGAATCATTTGGTTGTCATCTTCCCAGCCATGTTTCTGTACGAGGTCAGCTCCAGCCAATGCCGAGGTGTTTCTGTTGATGCACTGGGCGCCTTGCGGTTGATTCACCAGCAGATGGGGAAGGGCCAGCGAACTATTGAGCCTCGTCCGGACTAAGGCATCAAATCTGGAATAGTTTGCCATGTTGGAGGGTTCGGAGATGAGTTACAAGTTGTAAATCCACAAGGTCAGAAGCCAACAATTGACATCTCATGTGCGTTCCCTTGACAACGAAATGGTCGAACCGTTGAACCCTCCATCCGTGGCGGGCTCAGGATTTGTTCCGCCAGTTTGACAAGAGCAGCACACCCAGACTGCCATGAGAGGAGACTGCATCGTTTGCATCGTGTGGTGTTGGCCCAGAAGTAAAGGCAAGTCGGGTTGGTCCCATACATCATGCCCGTTGAAGAATGCCCATATTCACGGTGGGTTGATGCGGGTTAAGCTATCCCCTAGCCATGAGTTTTGCCCATGACGTGCATTACTTCACCTTACCTTACAAGCTGTAGCATGCTACATCATCATTCCATATTGATCTCGCTGAAAGTAATCTCCCCGAGGTGGTGATGGGTCAATCGGCAAGAGTACCTTGGATTGCCAGATTGCAAAGGAAGCAAACGAATGGGAGTACTGCACTTCAACCCTCCACCACATGGGTGTGTCCAAGAAATCAAGGACCCCAACTCACGCCAATCATCCACCATGTCTGATGTATACTCTATGGATATCTATGGATCTTGGTCTGCTAGGGGAAGCTGTCAGTTTGATCCATGGCCAGCTTTTCGCGGCCGAGGTGAACTCCGAAAAGGCTTGGAAGAAATGGGCGTGAAGATCGACCCAGCGTCCTTCAAAGCTTTGATGGGACTCTTGGGATGTGGCCGGTGGAATGTGTGGATCCTTTATGCATTTTTATGCAGGTTTGCTATGTTGCCATATGTTGCCTCACTTTATGGAAAGATTGGAAAGTGTTGACACATGTTGACACACCAAATCAAATAAATAAATAAATAAATATATATATATATGTATTTATTTATTTATTTATGCCCACGGTTCAGCATTTGGGTTGCATGGGTATGTCCCAAAATGTTCCAATGTCATCCAATATCTACTGTAAGATCACGGATCTCAAGCATCCACACAGGGCTTGTGATGCGTGCACTGTGTTTGGGAGGTTTTGCCGACTTAGGATCTCATCCTAGTATCGGGCACCACTAAAACTTACCAAATTGAACATTAAATCATCCTCCTGACACCTAAGTTTTTTTGTATGTTTGTCAATTAGTCACTTTAGTATACTTTAGTATATTTTAGCAGTGATGGATCGTGATGGTCCTTGAACTGGGATAGCTTGCTCTCAGCCAGCCAACCACTCGGTGGAATCCATCTACCTTTTTTTATCTTTTTTTGGCAATCCAGCAGGGATGGCTTTTGCATAGCTTGGTGCTGCAGCTAAGGATACCTGGACCGATGCTTGGACGTTCACCACTGACGGGCAGGTTGCAACGGCATGGAGCAAACACCTTCGTATATTTCGTATACTATAGGCTCCTTTGGGGTAAGGTGCATAAGCGACAAGGCATGGGACAGCACTTGGAAAGGGAAGCAGTGTATAATATAGTTACATTTGGTTTGACCGATCAGAAGGCTCCCCAATGAAACTAAAATGATAATCTAAAATCATCTACAATATACATCAATATACAGTACAATAGATTTACTATATAGTACAGTATTCCATCGGTGCCTCCGTGCTTGTCCGATCATGTTTCCCTCAACATGGCCTTTTCAATTGGTGCTTGATGGCCCTACCAGCTGAGCAGCTGAGGAGATAGTGAAGCCACCATAAGCCTCAAAGAGCTTGACAGAGGGATCAAGGAAGCGATCAAGAAGAAAGATCCCAAGGAGCCCACGGGGCCGGGATGGAGGAGCAGCCTGCTGGGGCTGGGTGACACAAATGGCGAAAGTGAGGCCCTGTACACCTTACACAAACAGTATGAAACAGTCATAGGGACACGACAGCTCATAATTTGAGCTCTCATTTCGATTGGGCAGGGCACAGGGGGCAGACCAAACAGTGCTTACGATGGGAATCACTTTGTGGTGGATGGATTTCTTTCAGATCAGACTGCTGTGATATTTTATGGTTTGTACTGATTTGCCTTCAAGATTGAAACCCATAGTTAGCCATCACAGGAGTTGATGCAGTCTGGTTAGTTTATTAAATGAGTGTCCTGTTGAAATTATGGTTTGCTGGTTTGTTGTTACATTCATGGAGGATTTCCAAAATCACAGTTTCCAAACTTCCTTGCCGCAGGAAGACAAGATCGATCGTGCACGCTGGCCTGAGTATGAGCTATTAAAAGAGATCAACAAAGCGCTGTACTCAGGTGGTCGCTGGGGTGGTGACTCGGTGACGGGTCCCCAAATACAGATTAGATTGGTATGCAAGAGGCCTCAAGTTCTCGTCTTTTGCGGGGGTTGAGTCCCAGGGCCTACTGATCTCTTCATGAAATTCTGGATCTCTTCATGAAATTCTGGATATTTCTGGATCAGACATGCCAAACCAACCTGGAATGTGACAATCTGAGGCTTAATTCATTTGCCGTGATCGAATTCAGGGCATGGTATCGTTATATAGGCGATATGGCTCCATCAACAAGCATTTATTAAAACACCCCATGACCCAATGTAAGGAGCTCACAAGGCTAAGATATCGATGATGGGATGCCATTTTTCATTGAAAGAATCCCTGACCCTGGCACGCCTGTCATGGCAGCTGAGAGTTCGCCGAAGCTTGGCAGATCTGAACCATACTTCCAGAACCTGGATCACGCATTTGCGTATGAATCCGCCCGTTTCAAAATCTATAAACAGGCAAGTTGACATGTTATGGAAATGCAACATCTTCCTTCTAAGAGCGGCTGGTGTTCATCGTCGTTTTTCTTTGACAGAGAGAGAGAGAGCAGGTATAGAGTAGTAGACATTGCAGCCTTGCATGGTATAGTGCATGTTATGTTGCAGGAACCCAGATTATCTTCGGGAACCGTGTCACAGACAGCCGGGGTTTTTTCCGGGCCATCGACAAGGACAACAGTCCCTCGCCGAGATAAAACCAACAACCTGTAGCATTTGTTTGCAACCTGGTTGAGGAGTGAATCCCTAAAATGGATTCAAATGGCTAAATGAGAGAACATGCGATGAACCCTATTGCCACCATTATCATCCATGATCCATCAATGTTTGTGTACTGACATCAGCTATAATAGTAGTGGGTGGTCAGCTTCCACTTATCCAAACCGTGAGCAACCTTGGGATGATTGTGGCCGATTGAAACGCAATCCGTGTTTGAAGCGAAGGCGGCAACTGCTTCACGCTTTCCGTAGTGATCAACCTTTATGTCCTGTGGTGGAACAGTAAGACCGTTCGAACTGAAACCATGTCCCTTTGTCATTAGATTGATTCGTTTGAAATCCCAGAGTCGCAAAATAAAAGCTTGTCAAAAAGGTTTGTCCAGGGTTTGTGGCCCTGGATGATGCCTGGGTCAGACAACTGGCCTCCCCAAAGCTTTCAAGGCGGTGAGCTGGACGTGGCCGAGTTGGCCCGTGGCTTGATGAAGTTGGGCATCATGGCACCTTGGCAAATGATTGGCAAATGATTGGCAAATGAGTATATTGGAAGCTGGTGACGGCGATGAGCCAAGTTCCAAGATGTCCACATCCAGTTTCTCCATAGCTTCTTGCATCATTGTTGTTATTTAATGTTATTTATGTCAACAGCTTCTGGGAACTTTCATATTCCTTGAGGGGAGCAGGGCCATTGCGGAGGTAGCTCTCACCTGCCCATGTGTGCAGCCGGTGGGACTGCAACAGACACCGAATACTCCGCTGCCAAGGTGGACGAAAGTTTGATGAAAGAACTGGTGGGCTGCATAGTCGCATGGCAAATTACAGGGCTGATGATACCCCTGGTTTAGGCAGTTGGGATGAGTTGCGGTAGGCGCAGCTGATGACAACTTAGTTGTTCAGTTGTTCAACGTCTTGTGGAATTTGCGTACGTCTTTGATATGATACTATTCTATACTATTCTAATGTTCATCTAATTAATCATTATTGTTATAGTATATAATATAATATATATATATATATATATGTGTGTGTGTGTTTTCTGTGGACAGGTGACCTGATGTCGTCACTACATGGTCGCGTGCCAGGTTTGAGTGTTGCCGGTTTTGAGGGCCGTGTGAAAAATCTGTTGGATTCTGTTGGATCTGTGCATTCTGGATATGTTTCTGCAAGGATAAAAACGACAGCGGGCTGATTGACAAGGAAGAGTTTATAAAGGCTCTGCAAAATCCTGAAGAACTCTTAGCCAAGCCCGAGGAGAAGAAGGAGCCAGCTGGACCAGCTCCATGATGTCCCACTGTATCATATTGTAGTGAAGCTGGTCCTTTCAATCACTGACTTTTGGGATCCCATTGTTTGTTGGGTCTTACTGATGATACCGCACCGCACTTTTATGATGGAAATGATATTAGGAGAATTGTTCTTTGAAGACTGAAATTCCTCTTGACCCTGTTGCACTTGATTTTCGAACAGCAGGAGCGTCGTGTGATCGAAGCAGGGAGCAAAGAAGATGCCACCAAAGCGTTGGCCAAGATCCATGAGCAGATGTCCGCCTCTAGGTTCTATGGTGGCAGCCAGTGGCTAGAGTTCTTAGAGGGCACGACCAAAACAGGGATACATTGAGATTTAGGACGCAAAAATAGTCAACCAGAAAAGAGATGAACAAGCAGAGACATACTCCAACTTACATTTGCAAGTGGCAATGTTGGACCACATCTCTTGAGGGACTCCCATTTGGTCATATTCTGCAAAGTTGTGCAAAGTTCTATGCCAAGTCCCCCCCCAAAAAAAACGATCCACGGATGGGGTTAGGTATTATATAATATGATACAATAAAGATTTTATTGGCAGGCGGCATGATTTTCGATGCCATTCGTCCATCGCCAAGCCACGAATTTCTGCCGGATTTTTGTGCTGGTAAGTGCTGGGACTGCCATGTTGCAGGACGCGGACCACGGACTGGTTCTACAAGATGGATACCAGCAGAGATGGCAAGATTTCCCGAGCTGAACTGAAGAAAGGTTTAAAAGATATGAGTTTCTGGGCGATCTGATGCCATCTGCCCTATAATATCCATATAATATCCTATATATAATATATAATCATATATAGAATAATTTAGATATATGATGATATATTTAATCTGCAATATCTCGAAATGTTTCGATTTTCAGCCACTCCAATGCAATCTCCCTGATGCTTTGTCTCTTTGAGGGAATGTCGTGCGTTCCCGCAGGTTACCTTGTGTTGTTGGACGCGCTCGTTTCTACGGGTTCAATAATATATGTTTGTTTGTGCTTTTATCAGCTTTTATCTAGTGGTGAGTCACGGTCGTGAGAAATCTTCAATATTTTTGCTCAAGGTTCCAGGTTGAGCTACTAGTATGGAATCTTATCATATTAATATAACATGATACAACTGCCCTGGAGTCCTATAGAGTAGTTGGACTTTAGAATACTTTAGAATACTTTAGAATACTTTAGAGTACTTTAGATACGCGACGTACCCCAAGTTCAACAGATGTTCATGTTCAGATTGATGATTGATTTGTAGTTTCCATGGGAATGGTCCAATTCAGTTTGGCACATTTTGGCACTCCAGGAAGGCCATGATATCGCAATCCCATCCATCAAATATGAAATGCCTCCTTTGCCATGGGCCCCCAAGAAGGAATCGATCCAGTAATATCCCATACTAAACCAATGTTTTCGTTCAACTTTTTTGAAATATGAAGTTCATACGAAGGAAAAAAAGGGAAGCCTATGGAATTCCAAAATTTCCGCGATTTTGGCAAAAACTGAGGTTGCAACCTAAGTGCTTCGGACTTGAAGGCGGTGCTCCAATACCTGGACGATGACAACTCGGGCAGCGTGAGTCTCCAGGAGCTGCAGAAGGGCATGAACTGTGCGGTACGCGAAGTGGCCGAGGCCCAGGCCAAATTGGAGCCGCAGGTTACGGGGCCGGCAACCAACGCCTATGACACCCGGAGATCAAGATTTTGGAAGATTTTGGAAGATGAATTTAAATTTAAACAATTAGTTTTGATGCGTTTGTAGTGTTTTGTATGTGTGTTCTTTGAAGTTCTTTGGGTTTCAAAGTTGAATGGTTACTTTTGAATCCCACAGCTATCCCAATTAATCTGAAAAGCTGATACAGTATCAAACCCAATGAATTCTAAGCGCATCCAACAAGAACATCGATTTGAGTGCGCCGTGGTTTGTCAGCTCATGGCTTCTAATTTCAGAAGGAACATATGTTTTTCTTTTGGTGATTATTCTGTGCACAAACTCAAGGAAGCCTTGGTGCAGATCAATGCAGCGTTGAGAAGCAACACTCAGATGATACTTGGGATGCTTGGCCAATCATTATCTCATATGGAGACGCCCAGTGGGTCGGATAGATGTGGAAAGTCTTGAATGATGCCAAGGGTCTTGAACACCAAGATTGGAACCATTGGTTATGTTAACGTGTGTTTAAACAATTGTTTATGTTGTCCATTTCATTTTTGCAGGTTTCAAGTTTCGACGTTCAAAGACAGCATTCTAGCGACACCAGGACTATTCTCTGCAGCACGCATACATTTCTTCTTGGAAGCCCTTGGGGGCCGGGTTGAATGTTCTCAGTGGGGTACTTGTATGTTCAAAAACGCAACTACCCTCAAATTTCAAACACAATAGGTTTGAAACAGGCTATCAAACGGTGGGTCTTGGAAGTCCCCGGTTGTGCGCCGCACAATGGAAGAATGCTCTCTAGAGAGCACTCTTTCAGAAGGTGAATTTTGAAACATGAACCAAGTGAAATAGTAAATTCCCCTCCTATGGCATAATTCATCCGCATTTTTTAATCATCACCAGTAATTATATCAATTATCCCAATAATTTGCCAATATCCTAATTTTTTGCATAATAATTCCACATAATCATATGGGATATATTGAGATATATTGTATTGGGATAATATAAGATAATCCCAATATATCCGCATCCATGTTTTCATCCAGGATGCGCGTCACTGATGGCCGAAGCTTCTTCAAAGCCATGGACAAAGACACCAGCGGCAGCCTGGACGTCGCCGAGGTGGCGCGGGGCCTGAAGCGTTTGGGCCTGGACGTCTCAGCGCCTTGATTGTGTTGTTGATTACATTTGATTATAAAATATTATAAATGTGATTCACAAATATCAAGATATCATAATGATATACATAATATCATAATATGTATATATATATAATTATATATATATTCAATATTATATAGATAGTGTGTTTATTCACAGTGCGTTATGTTTGTTTATGTTTCTCCACCTCAACCATCCTCAAACATCTTCAACCATCCTCAAGTAAAGCCACTGAGTGCAAACACACTATACCCTTCCCATCTTCCTGTAGACATTTGATGGGCGTTCCGACTCCTGACTCCACCCCCAAACTCGGGGATGATTTGGATTAAAGGTTTTTTCGGTTGGAAACAACATGAAACAACTCCATTCACTGATCAAGCAGTTTTTAAAGGTGTATAGGGGTTGCATTTGTGAGATGTGAGTGGGGGTGAGCAGTGGGTATGGGGCTGCAGACTGCAATGCTCTTCTTGTGCCACAGCCAAGCCAATGCCTGGCATGGCACGGGGAGATCGGTTCCGGCATTCACTGCCCAACAATCAGGTTATTTATGGTTATTTGGTTTGTAGTTTCATACTTGCTTTATCTTGCTTTGGTAACTTAATGCAACTTATATCATCTTATATCCTTATATATCGTTTAATCCATTCGCAGCCTCAAAGCTCCGGCACTGACGTTTGGTCGCCCAGGAAGCCTTGCTGGATGATTTGGTCGCAGCCATTGATGTGAACAAAAATGGCCTCATTGAGATGCAACTCGGCAGAGAGCCATGACTTTCCACTTTGCTCCTGGAAGGATGAAGATTTCTTTGAGTCCCGTTCGTGACTGATTTGTGGGGCTGGAATCGCTCAACAGATTGTGGGTATCCATTGTATATCACTGAACTCTATTGAACTCTGATATCTGAGGAGACTATAGTACAATTCTCAATGTAATCCCCAAGCTCAGAGAGACCATGAAAACAGCGGCAAAAGATATCAACAAAAATAATGGGTGTTCACAAATATGTAGCGCAAACATGGATGGCCGGGCACTTACAATACCATGGTTTGCGGTTCCTCTTCTACCCTTCGTTTACCGAAATTACACGGACGCTTCAGAAGTTTTGGTTGTTGTTCGTTTCCGCTTTGACCTGCCCAGTACACATTCGCCAGGAAGGAGTTCGTGCACGCCTTGAAGCTGCCAGATGATGTTGCAGATCCCAAAGCGGCTCCGGCCGTAGCTTCAGCACCAGATCCTGAGCCAGCTGCTGCCGAACCAGATCCTCAAGCAGATCCTCTTCCACCCGAAGCAGCACCAGCTCCCCCTGAAGCCAACTCAGCTAGCGTCGAAGTGGAAGACACCACCATGGCAGGCCTTGCAAAACGCGCTTCCCAGGCTTCCAGGGCCTCTCAAGGTTCCAAGGGTTTCCAGGCACAGGCGCAGATGGTTGAGAGCCTCGAGAGCCCTGGGGTTGTTGAGAAGGTGAGGTCCGCTTCACGGTCCCCCAGAGGTTCAGCGCTTCAGGCGCTACAGGATCAGAGCGCCACACAGCCAGGACCCGAGGAAACACCTGCAGAGGCTCCATCAGCCCAAGAAGTAGCCTCGATCCGGGAAGCTGCAGCCACACGGCCGGAAGCTGCAGGCACACGGCCATCGGTGACGCCACGGAAATCTCAGGCGAAAGCGGCCAGCAGCTCTGGTGGTTTGTTGAGCCGGGCCTCAAAAGCTGTGGGTGCAATTACTGGTGGGAGCAGTACCTCCGCCAGCCGCTGCTCAACGGCAATAGCAGATGCTTTGGTGTAACTAGCAAGATAAACACACAAACTCTTGATTGGTGTGGTGATTTTTGATTCATTGATTGAAATTTGGCATGTTTATGACTCCTGTATATCTTGTTTTATGATGATTATGATGGAGAACGGTTCAAGACTTTCAGTCGTACTGTATCCACTACCCCCAGGTCGACAGACGCAGCGCACCACACTAAACCGTGGATCGCCGTCCCCTCGACCTCGGAGCACAACTCGGGGCTCCACTTTTCGATGATGGCAACCGAGAGTCAGGCAAGCACTGGGTGTTTCCATGTCTCCAAGTCTGGTGTTCACATTTGAATTGAAGAAGTTGTGCGGTTTCGTTGACCCGCCCCCCCCATTTCCCACTATTTCCCATGTTCAATTACTGTAATTAGTTTGAAAAGATCCTGAGATGGAGAGAGACCCATGAGATCTGTCCTTTTAATCCAGAGTTCCTTCAAGACCAGCTTGCAGCTGATGGAGTTCAAACATTGTCAAAAAGATGGATGCTGCATCCAGCACATCAAACTTGCACCCTGAGTGCCACCCCCTGAGGGCCACCCCCTACTTCTCACAGCCAAGAAATGGTCTCATAAAGCACAACGCGGAGGTAATCAAATCTCTTTCTTTGGATTCATAGATTCCTCATGGTCACTCAGAGTGTGAAGGATTGAGGCTGGTGCATAACTCACGTGATCATGCAGATTCTGTGTTGTGACCCGCCCTCATTTTCCCTGAGGAAGAAATCTTTGCCGGTGATGTGGAGCTTGCGGCTGTGCCATTCCATGTTGCAAAACTGCAGGTGGACTTTTGGCAGCTAATGAGATCACAGCATTTTCCGGTGCGGGATGCGGATGTATCCTATGCCATCGGGCTGTTAATGAAGAGTGGATGGTGGTTTCAGATTGCAAGTGTTTCTTACTCTTCATCCCAGTTTGCAGTTATGAATCGCAGCTGGCGTGTCACATATCATACATCCTTTGTTTGAGCTGAAACCATCAACCAAAAGATGGTGGAGCAGTAGTTCTCTTGAATGGCTGGCCATCATTTTTTTGGCCCTGGTGATCTGAAGACTCGGATCGGCCGCTCATCCTTTGCAAGCCACAGGCACAAGTTGGCACTCTCAGCTCTTCACTTGGCTCCTCATTTTCTCATACTTTTGACTTTTGACATTCTTGTCAATACAGGCTTTGGCACTTAAACTAGACGACGGATGGCCCGAGAGCGTAGAGGAGCAGGGTCTTCTCTTGTTAGTATGGAGACGCAATTTTAGAAACGATGTATGAAAGATGTGTTATAGGCAGTCGAGAAGAGGAGTAT
>Ga0126342_10020290_pt1 | contig 11190 bp, 13 predicted proteins | sample Cyp1metagenome_FD_92528 | JGI IMG/M metagenome (GOLD analysis project Ga0126342, IMG submission 92528) | Coral microbial communities from Lord Howe Island, Old Settlement Bay, Australia - Cyphastrea 1 metagenome | ecosystem: Host-associated > Invertebrates > Cnidaria > Coral ...
AGTTAAATTTCTACATTCATTGAAGATCTTCAATAAGGGTTTAATTCTCCCACCCCCGTTAAACTTCTACATTCATTGAAGATCTTCAATAAGGGTTTAATTCTCCCACCCCCGTTAAACTTCCACAATCATTGAAGATCTTCAATAAGGGTTTTGTTTTCCCACCCCGTTAAACTTTTACATTCATTGAAGATCTTCAATAAGGGTTTTGTTTTCCCACCCCGTTAAACTTCTACATTCATTGAAGATCTTCAATAAGGGTTTTGTTTTCCCACCCCGTTAAACTTCTACATTCATTGAAGATCGAAGATCTTCAATGAGGGTTTAATTCTCCCACCCCTGTTAAACTTCTACATTCATTGACGATCTTCAATAGGGGTTTTGTTTTCCCACCCCGTTAAACTTCTACATTCATTGAAGATCTTCAATAAGGGTTTGATGATGATCATGATGATGATGGTGATGATTCTGATGATGATGATGATGATGGTGATGATGGTGATGATGACGATGTTGTTGTAACATTCAACGCACAGGTAGCTAAGCTGCCCGTTGCAAGATGAAAGCCATGATCATGGACATGTGCATTTTGTCCCACAAAACACAGTGTTTTTTGATGTTCGGACACGTCGTCCGCGTCGGCGCGGGCAAACTGAAGGGTTTTACCGTACTAGTACTATTACTATTACTATTACTACTACTATTACTATTACTATTACTATTACTATTGCTATTAATGTGCTTATAATAGTGATTAATAGTGGTCAATGGTGGTTATTAGTGATTAATACCTGATCTAATGAATAATATATCTGGTTGGTGGTTTAAACCCCTCTGAAAAATGATGGACTTTGTCAGGATGAAATTCCCAATCAATATGGAAAGACATAACATTCATGTTCCAAACCACCAACCAGATTACTATGAAAATGTTTACATTCATGTGTGTGTGTCTATTATCAAATTACCATTATTGTTGTTGTTTATTGATATTATTACATATGATTACCATTATCAGTGCAACTGTTGTCACTATCATGCATCTCATTGTGATTATGGTGATTATTGCGTTTGTCTAGTATTACCATTATTATTGTAGCTATCAGTGTGATAAATGGTGTTGTTGCCAGTGTAATTCTCATTATTTTCATGGTTAACACTATTATTGCTACTGTTGTTTTTGTTGATGTCATTATCAGTGTTGTGGTTACAGTTCTTGTCATTGTTCTTACTACATATACAAATATACAAGGTGTGCGTAGAGAGTCAACTTGGATCATTTTTCCACGTGTGAGGATGGAAAGCGTGAAACAAATATTGAGGATCCAATGGACCATGCTCCCCATTTTTTTGTGGCTATCCACAACATTGCCGGTTCAAGCTGTGCCCGGAGGTCAGAAATCACATGCAAGGTGGTGGCCCCCCTACTTCTAAATTGGTTTTTAAACCCCATTAACTATCGATATATCACCTATAAACCATAGTTATTGGAATTGTAAACCAACTTAGCCATCTTGGGGGCAGCATGTATGTAATCTCCTTGGTTTCCGAAAAATAGAATTTTACTTTCTGGAGCATTTTTGCATATCATAGATATCGATGTTTCTAAAAATCATTTATTTGTGCTGGCTCATTTTTCGAACTACCACTTCCGATATATAGCTACGTTAACATTGGATTTCCCATGTTTTATGGGATTTACCCGGCAATTCAACGTACCATAGCGTATCTCGGAAGTCACCGAATTTGTTTATGGCAAGTCATGGAACTAAATGGGCCATAAGTAGCCATCAGTAGCCACGTGTTAAATTACCAGAGGTCCGGACCCACCATCCACCAAGATAGCATACATTCCCATAAATTTAAGCGTGAAAATACCTGGAGAAGCATCCCACGAATCGTAAGTCGTTAGTAAGTCTAAGTGGGGCTGTAACCTAGTTATAAATGTGATACCCTTCAGTAAATTAACATAGACCCTGGCAGATAGGGATTGGAAGATTAGTTTCCACTAGAAAACTGTTATTTTCAGGGTCTATGTTGATTTACCAGAGGGTAAATTCACTACTTGAGGTTTGTTTTGCCTGGCTTGTGGACCCAGCTCAAGTAGGCATCATTTAGGGTGTGTCCCCTGCCAGGTCACGTCTATAATTTCCATTCTGGGATTACTATACTGTAGAGATACAGACTAATACTATGATGTATCTCAAAAAAAAACATATATGTATATATATATATAGATAATTATAGATATATTGCCATATTGCTATTTATATATTTTTGGAGGGGTTTCTACCATTACATTGTAATTTGCAAATCCATGCCCCTTTAAAAAGGGGGGGTTTTAAGTTTTGGCCGACACCAGCAAGGCAAACGACCGGCGCACAGTGGCCTTCATTCTTCCAGGACTTCTTCTTCGGCGACGGCGTAGCTTCCAAGAGACGCTGCCCTGGCATGAAGTTCCTGCAACGGTGGATCCCTTGGAAAGGATGCAGCTGGGGGATTCGAATCCATGGGGATTTAAATATAGGCTGTGTGTATATACATGTATATATAATATATAATATATATAATGTGGTCACACCCACCACCAGAACCTACCTTTAGCATTATTTAGTGGTATTTACAATAAAAAATAAATAAAATCCCCCTCATCCAGCCCGATGACTGCAAAACCAAGCTTCACTGTAGCCCCTTCCTCGGAAAAACACATTTCCAGCAGGATGAAACTGGTACAGGTTTGTTCTCATTTTGGATGATAATGATTCATGATGGTGATGGTGATGATGCTGATGATGATTACCATTCTGATATTTATATATATATATATTCTGATCACGATCGTCGATCATGACTATTCTTCGTATGATAAGAATGTTCCCCGCTCCATCAAACCAATCAGTATAACTTACCTTGTTTCAGCCTCAAACGCAACGGATTGTGATGGATTACTCATGCTTTTTCACCACCAAAACACTCGTGTATTGGATTACATACAGTAGTTCAAAGTTCGCATCGAACCAGTTGATCTAGCCCAAAGATTTTGTTTGCAATTGTCACGTTGCATGGAATTAATATGGGTTATGGTCACCTCTGAAATTGGGAACCAACAGCATTCATTCCCCATAGAAATTCCATGATTCGCGGATAGTGGTGCTATGACTATGTATTAGCCTCTGGTAAACGTGTACATAACTATGGAAAATCACCATGCTACTAATGAGTAAATCAACTATAAAGGTGCCATTTTCAATAGCAAACTGTTTGTTTACCAGAGGGTACATCCTAAAGTGGATAGACCATGATTTTTTTTCAAAGATATTCCTATTCTACTTGGTGATGATTTTTGAAATGTCCAAATTCCATCATATTCTATCTACTCCAGCATGACTATAGTTATACAGGGGTCTTACCAAAAAAGAATCCCATCATCCAATTCTGAGGGTGCTACGTCTTTCTACAGAAAGAAGACAGAAAAATCTATGAAGCTGGCATGGATTCCAATGACATAATTGTTTCTTGATCTTGTACTTATGCAATATCACATGAACATGCTTCTCCAGTGCTGGTTTATATAATTCGACTGCAGGCATCCAAGTCGGTATCTGATCATCAAATTCTCATCAAACATGGCTGGAAAATGTTCCCCAGCTGAACTCGACGATTTTCCCATAAATTTCCATCCATATCTGGTTGGTGGTATACCTACCCCTCCAAAAAATGATGGGCTTCGTCAGGTGGGATGATGACATTCCCAATGGAAAGTCATAAAATTCCATGGTTCCAAAGCACCAAGCAAATATTGAATTTCCCAGCATTTTCCCATGATGTTCCTATGATTTTCCCATGGCGGCAGCAACGGGACCGCGGGGAATTCCCTGCCGATACCAACTGGGAGAACGGGAGAAGCGAAGAGTTCGGAGACGATGTTCCAGAGTTTGCTGAACTGAAGTTGGGATGATGTTCCAAGGCAATAGTTAACCAGTTCAGTCGGTGATGATGAATTCCAAGTAGGTAATAACATGCTATAAGATTGAAAACCAATATTCCAGCAAAATATCCCATAAATATTCCATAATATCCCCATGAGATCCACATGGCCACCATGAAACGATGGAATTTCAAGGCCAAGGGGCATAAATCCCTCTGATGTGGAAAAGTGGCATGAAGTCATCTTCTAACATCTGACCCATCACGAAGAGTTTCACCTCGAAACATTTGAACGAAGGTTTCCTAAAATGGATGTTACCACCCATCCAATCTAATAAGATGTTCCATTATTGTTCCATTGTATAAATTATAAACCATTATTTTTTGAATATTCCCCATGTAAAGAAACCTCCATGCTGAACCCCCCAAAACAAACAGTGGACAAAAAGATGTTTTTTTTGAAGCATTTCCCACCTTGCGCCGGCACAAGATCACTGGAAAGCGACCTCGGTCGTGGCGCACAAGTGATGGGCTTTCCATGGTTTCCCACATCTTTTTCGAGTTTTCCCCAGAATAGCTTGAAAAAAATATCCCGGCAAGAGACCCCAAACAGTGTGGGGGAGTGGGAGGATTTGTATGATAGTGTTGATGATGATGATGATGATGATGACGATGGTCAGGATGACAATGATGATGGTGACGACGACAAAGATGATGATAATGACGATCACGATGAAGATGACGATGACGATGACGATGATGATGATGCTGATGATGGCGATGATGATGACGACACACTTCGAGTGAGCCTGCACAGTCCAAATGCATGTCAATACAGAAATTGTCAAGAAAAATGCCACAGCCCGAAACCACGGCCCACAGATTTCACAAGAGCCACTTTATGGGGAAAATTTCAGGAAAAAAACCACGGACGAAAACCACGGCCCACACTTTGCGCGAGCCTGCGCAGTCGAAACGCATGCTAAGATTTCACAAGAGCCACTTTATGGGGAAAATTTCAGGAAAAAAGCCACGGACCAAAACCACGGCCCACACTTTGTGTGAGCCTGCGCAGTCGAAACGCATGTCAAGATTTCACAAGAGCCACTTTATGCAGAACCACGGCCCGCATTTTGTGCGAGCCTGCGCAGCCAAAACGCATGTCAAGATTTCACAAGAACCATTTTATGCGGGAATAACGCGCGAGACCAGATTGAGCACCCTGATCAAGCACCGGCCTTTACACCTACCATAAGAACCCCTCAGTGTGGACACTCTGCTTGGGGAAAAGCAGTAGACCAAGTAGACCAATGGGTTCACCATTTCCAGCTCGAAATTCGATGGGTTTGGCCACAACGGAAGTGAATATATCATGTTTATACATTTTGTGAGTAAACCCCTTCTCTTTCTGGCTAGTCTACTTTCTGATCAAAATTGCAAACAAGTACACATTCACCGATTATTTTCCAGCACTCTACCTTACCCTACTGTGAATTTACACAGCGGAATGGAAAATCAGTGAAATCCATCATTAATCTAGACAATCTAGTTAATCTAGATAATCTAGTTAATCTAGATAATCTATATAGATCATGTCGGGTGGAAACCACAGAAGCTTCCAGCTTCAATGTAGTGACCCCAAAAAAGATAGTTTTAAGTACTTCCATCACTATAAGTTAGAGGGATTATACCAAACACTATCTCTTGGGGATACTATATCAATCTCTCTCTCTGTTAATCAGTTCCATGCCTCAAAAATCACCTGTTCTAAAAAGTGTGCATTGATATTTGCCCAACTAGAACCTCCATTTATACGGAATTTACTATGATTTCCCCTCTGGTAAACTAATAGTTTGCTATGGAAAATGGCCCATAGAAATAGATGGTTTACCTATTGAAAATGGTGATTTTCTATAGCAAACTGTTAATTTACCAGAGGGTATGTCAATCCCGCAACCCATGGTGCTGGTATATTTACCTACATGGCTGGGTAAAGATTGTTACAATGATTTACCCACAGTTTCCCATGATGTTCCAATGATGTTCCAATGATTTGTCGCATCAGCCGCCATTTTTCGAAGATTTTTCCCATTTTTCGAAGATTTTTCAGTCACCGGGGATTGATCTCCGCCCCTGCCGATCACCAAGGTGCGGAGGGTGGCTTTACGGAGATCGCCAATAGTGACCTGGCCGAAGATTTTCCAATCCCATGATTCATAGTTATGTATATATATATATATGTTTATTTATGTATATATATATATGTAAAATATCAATATATGTCTAATATGCATATAAGTATATATGTACATATGTATATATAAATATATATCTACATATACATATGTATCTATATATATATATACATATACATATGTATAAATATGTGTATATGTATATATGTGTATATGCCAAAAGAACTATATGTATATGTATATTTGTACATATGTATATATATAAATAAATCTATATATGTGCATGTATATGTATATATATATGTACATATATATATGTATGTATATGTATGTATATAAATATGAATATATGTATATGTATATGTATATATATATATATATGTGTGTATGTATATGTAAATATATGTATATATTTATGTATATATATGTGTAAATATATATATATAAATATGTATATATATATGTATATATATGTATATATATATATGTATGTATACGTAAATATATGTATATATTTATGTATATATATATGTGTAAATATATATATATATGTAAATATATGTGTATATATATATGCATATATATATGTAAATAAATATTGAAATGTATATATATATGTATATATGTATGTATGTATATATGTAAATATGTATGTATGTATGTATATGTAAATATATATATATTTGTTTTTTACAAATATATATCTATATAAATATATGCATATATATATATATACAAACGTATGTATGTGTGTATATATACATATGTAGGTATATGTATGTATGTATGTATTTATGTATGTATGTGTGTATCTATCTATGTATCTATCTACGTATGAATGTATGTATGTTAATATTTATGTATGTATGTGTATATATATATATATATGTCCATTTATGTATATATTTATGTACATTTATGTCTATATATAGATATATGCATGTGTAAATGTATGTGTATATATATATGCTTATGTAAATGTAATATGTATATATACATTCATGTATATATGTGTATATATGTATATATGTATATATGTATATAAAGATATGTATATATAGATATATGTATTTGTGTACACATATGTATGTTTGTATATATATAGTGTATCTATTTCTGTATATATACCTATATGTATGCTTGTGTCAATGTATATGTATATGTATTTAAATATATGTATGTATATATATGTATAGATATGTATATATATGTATATGTAAATATATGTATTTACATATGTATATCTATATATGTATGATTGTATATATATATATATTTACATATCTGTATATGTATATGTATATATAGATGTGTATGTATATGTATATATATATAGATGTATATATATATGTATATATATATGATATAACCATCAAATCCTATGAAAAATCCCTCTGGTTAATGTATCTTGATACTATCCTATATAATTTCTGGCTGAAGTAGGGATAATGATTCCTGGCTGAAGGTGGATCTAACCAGCAACTTAATGGGATTTAATGGGATTGAGTTGATCATGGGGTATATCTGGTTGAATGATCATAGTTCGCAAACCTGAAAGTGGCAGAAGCTTGCAGCCAGGCTGATCCCCAGAATCGTCCCATCATTCCATAGGCAGAAAACGACGTGAGCTCATGATCAAATTCATCCAAATGTAACGGTATACACACTATGGGAACTACATCAATGGGATAAAATCGCGCGGATTTCAGCCATGAGGCACTCGAATGGGGATTCTTGATGTGATTTTTTGGGGAAAATATAGCGGAAACGAAGATACCATGGACCTAGTGACTTCAACAAAAAAGAAAATCAACACGACCCTGAAGCCATGGTGCCACTTTTAGCACGCTACCCGGTTCTATAGCCTTATTTGGGGTCTATGTGAGTCCGGGTATAACTTGGTTTTGAAACCTCATGAATAGTTTACAAAAATTTGCACCAGCGGAAAAAACCACAGCCCCACCGACAGCAACCATGAATTTCACCGACACTTTGGTGAATTCAGTGGATCCAAATATGGGCCAGCGTCTGGTGGTCCCCCCCGAGATGGTGATGATCCCTATATGTAAGTTCTATAGTTATATATCTATATGTGTAAATAGTGTATGTGTGTACATATATACACGTGCGTGTGTATACGTGTATAGTATGTATATGTGCAAATGTATACAGTATGTATGTGTACGTGTCTATGCACATGTCTATGTATCCCTTCGCCTCTGTGGATGTGGTGGGGGGTGGGTGGGGGGTGATGGGGCGGGAAGGGCGGGGGGTTCGGAGGGTGGGGGAGGTAACCCGCCATACCATAGGGGGGAGAGGGGAGGGGGCCATGAACACGGGATTGCATAAAGGATAGTTAGAATTGTTGGAACACAAACAATCACTGGACATAAGAAATAGTATGAGGGGTTCCTTAAAAAAGACATGGTTTTGGGGTATATGTTACATACCCCAATTGTCAGAACCGCCTATTCGGCGTATGGAAAGCACATTTCACCACATCACCATCGAATGTGGAGAGAAGCATATATCAACATATCACCTTCGAATGTGGAGAGCACCAAGATAAAAACCTTGGAGAACGCACCAAGACAAGAATGCACATTCATAAAATGTCATAAAGCAACAGAAAACACATTACCCTCTGGTAAACATACAAAAAGCTATTGAAAATGACCATAAAAATAGTTGATTTACCCATTACAGTAAAATCATTGAAAAATGTGATTTTCCAATATACTGGGGATTATGATGCTCATACCAGGCATAAGACAGTGTGATTTTCCATCGGTTTTTGTTAACGTTTACCAGGCCGGCTACATCTTCGTAGTAAGCACAGCTGGCTGCGCACCAAGACCAGCGATTGGGCCCTTCGGACATCCCAAACAAAGGACTCGGTGGTGAATACGTCACTGGAATCTTGGTGATCCAATTTAGGTTCCTACATTTCTGGTTATATTAGTGACTATATTGGTGAATAATAGCACTAAAGTGATATCACTGGTTATATCACTGATCTAATTCGGAATACCAAAGGACCATGAATTAGTGATCCACTCGGTGGCTTAGTCACTGGAATACCATAGCGGTGATTAAAACTCTTCTGGTATTTCATGAAATACTCTCATGGTGCGATTTCGCGCATGTACTTTCGCGTTGCGAAATCGCGACCACACTCGTATCTGTATAATGTCAACACTGCATAAAGATTCGGTCTTGATGATTGAGGAGTAACCCCCCAAGCTTCCTGTCATCAAGAGCCATGGAGAACTGTCCACGGCAATAATAGGTACCTCACAAAAGCAATCCTTCGTTAAATAGAATACCAACAATATGTGTATATATATATAATTATACAATTATAATCATGTGTATATATATACCATATACAGTGTGTATATATATATATATGTATAACCATATATAAATATGATATATACGTATGTATATATTATATCATATATATATGATATAAATATTTCATATATATATATATATAAATGATATATAAATATTTCATATATATATATATATAAATGATATATATATATATATATATATGATATATATATATATATATGATACATATGTATATATATATATATATATGATATATATGTATGTATAATTTTATGTGTATGTATGTGTATTACCATAATTGTCATAACCTGGACTTATTTTGGTTATGAAGAGTATATCTATACTTTTTGTTTCATGGCGCCTCGCCAGCCACGTCGAAGTACAAGGGCCGCTCCGTTCCAGTTTTGATGTCACGCAAATGCAGCCTCCCAACGGAACTCGGGGGCTGAAGGGGCAAAAATTCTCTGGCAACCAGTCATTAGGCTACCGCTTCACTCATCCCATGGCTGCCTGAAATATGTGCAACACCACCATGCTTCGCTGCCATGAAAAAGTCCATGTAACCTTGTGACATTTCCTTAAACCAGACTCTGGTGAAAGAGTCAACAAAGAACTGTCCAGTGGGCATGATTTTTTAGATGATTCATGCCAATGCTACCGGTGACAGTGCTACCAGTACTTGACGGCCCACAGTGTTTGGCTGGTGGTCTGGAGGAATCTCATAGTCATATCGCACCATTGCACATGGATATTTGTACGATTCATCCTCATGACGAAAAAACACATCACAAAAAATCACAAGACCAAGACCTTTCCCAACATATCCCGGCATGTTGAACCATCATCTACCAAAAAACGATAGTTGTCAATGGAGATCATCATCCCAGGATGGACATATCCCCATTGCAACATACAACACACATATCTTTATACGTGTATAATATTATATACATATCAGATATTGTTCGTAGTTTTAGTAATTAGTATGTTTCTTATCATATACCTGATCTATATATAGTCGTATATACAATGTATAATCATAAGTATATACATATATATATATATTAATCATATATAGAGTACTCCACCCACATAGAATATGGATTTGAAATTTTGGTTTCCCAGGGCATCCCCAGAATTGAAATTGAAACAGGATACTTAGAATACGGTTGACGTCAAAAAACCTATACTTGGAATATCGTTGGGCCATATAAATTCTTTCACTTTTCCAGACAAACTCGTCATTTTTCCATAGAAATTCTTCACTTTTCTTTAATTTTCTTTATAATTCCTTCACGTTTCCATACAAATTCATGATTTTTCCATATTTTTGCCATATAAATTATTTTCCCTTTTCAGTCAAATTCTTCTCTTTTTCCAAGTATATTTCTTCCTTTTTCTTTATAAATCCTGCACATTTCCATACAAATTCTTCACTTTTACATATTTTTTCCATAAAAATTCTTCCCTTCGGTGAGCTCGAAAACTTCATGTGTTTCATCGAAGGAAGTTTAGAAGTCAAACTTCCGACAATATGGACAGATGAAAAGCAGAGAGGGAAGAGGCAGAGAGCAGAAAGATTAGAAGAAAGAAGAGTAAGAAGAAAGAAGATGCAGATGCGCGAAAAGGTAGGAAAGTCGCGAAACACGGTGTTTTTCCAATGATTTGGGGCTCCGGAGGGTCGAAAAGTAGGCTCGCTAAAGCGGCG
>Ga0126342_10020291_pt1 | contig 11190 bp, 12 predicted proteins | sample Cyp1metagenome_FD_92528 | JGI IMG/M metagenome (GOLD analysis project Ga0126342, IMG submission 92528) | Coral microbial communities from Lord Howe Island, Old Settlement Bay, Australia - Cyphastrea 1 metagenome | ecosystem: Host-associated > Invertebrates > Cnidaria > Coral ...
AATAATTATGGAAAAAATAATTATGGAAAAAAATAATTATGGAAAAACCGGTCAATCTGCCCTAGCCCCCTGATTTTACAGGAAAAAACAATTATGGAAATAATGGCCACCTCCAAGAATTATAATTATGGAAAAAAAAAAGGTTCGGATCACTTCCGGAATATTTTGAACCCTTATGGGGAAAAACCTAATTATGGAAAAATCGGACGCAGGCGCCGCCTGTCTAAGTTGAACGTTTTTTTTTCCATAATTCTGTCGGTGACCATATATATTATATGGGATATAATATGGATATGTGGATATATAATGGATTCCAAATGGCGTAATCACCTTTCTTATGGTATTGCTAGAAAATTGAGAATACAAGGTGGTGCCTCCTCGAAAATTGCTGACTTCATGGGATTTATAGTTGATTTATGATAGCTAAGCTGGTAACTTGGTAAATTAGGGTTGCAAAAGGGGATATAATAAGGTGATGCCCCTCAGTTATAAATAAGTTTGTTTATAAACCCATGAAGACTAGTTCGTTATATCCCCTATAAACCCCGTTTTGTCAGCAAGTTACGTGCGTCAATTTAGCTATCGAACACAGGCATCACCAAGTCCCGTTGAAAATTGGTGATTTAATTTGTGATGAAAAATGGTGACTTATATAATGGTGATCACCTTGTATGGGAATTGAGAATTGGTGATTTATATGACCCATAGGATCCATGTATGGTATATATGCTAACATTTTGGGTATATTGATGGTAAATGTTACCATATGTAGCATACATGGATCCTATGGGTAATGGTGATTTCAATCGTGGTTTTAATGGAATTTAAAATAAAATCGTTGAATGGCTACTTCGGATTCAATGGGTTTCCCGAGATTTCATAGCAACATGAATGAAATTTTTAGGAATTGCCCTCTGGTACTGTTACAGTTTGCTAACTGGAAAATGGCCCATGAAAATAGTTGATTTTTTTGCTCTCGAAATGGTGATGTTCATTGATTTTCCATAGACACGTGAATTTACCAGAGAATATAAGTACATATCTAATTTAAAACCTAGAAATATAGAATAACTTGTTTATAATCCTCCATGATTAAAAAAAATCAACCTCATAGATTTCAACCTCCATGTACAAATATACAAATAATCTCATTGAAATTTCAATGAAATTTAAAGGGATAATATGGAAACCAAGAGTTGATTTCATGTTTTGCATGAGATTTGAAATGGATTTGATGGGATTGCATGGGGCTAAATAGCCCTTCAATGTATATATATATAGAATATAATCCAAAATCGGATTGAAAAGAACAGCGGTATTGGGAATAGTGGGGTTTAACAACCTATATTTGGATAAAATGCGAATGGAACACATCATGAAAACTAATTTGATTTATTGAATTCAATGCGGTTAACCAACCAGTAAATTCCACTCAATGGGAGATGATTTTGCAAAATGTGATTCATATATTCATACCGGTTGGTGGTTTCAACCCCTCTGAAAAAATATGAAAGTCAGTTGGGATGATGACATTCCCAACATATGGAAACTGGAAACATAAGAATAATGTTCCAAACCACCAACCAGTAATGTTTGGGCGACAATGGGATTTGATTGGAACATCTCATGAATATGGGATTCAATGGGAATTCACGCGGGTTCAAGTGAATATTGGGCATTATTGCAAGGCTTCGTGGGATATTCCGGGAATACTGTATTTGGCATGTAGTAACGCGTTTTTTCATCATCCGATTAAACTAAATTAGGATCAGACACTATCAAGTATCCTACTATGGAATTTAGAGTTCCAGTAAACAGGAACAATTGATTTTCTGGTTGCTGGTTGAGCCACCCCTCTGAAAAATATGAAAGTCAGTTGGGATGATTATTCCCAAGGTATGGAAAAATAATCCAAATGTTCCAAACCACCAACCAGTTTTTGTCATGGGGTTGAATGGCCATTGAGTGAGAATATACTGGAAATAATATGAAATAATGGGAATCTACTGAATCCCATCAGCCACATCTTTTGTGGACAAATCTGGGTAGTTTTATCATGGAAAAATGATGGGAGTATATCATGGGAACGAATGGGGTTTAATACATTGAAATTAAATAAATTATAGTTATATTATAAAGTGGGATTTATGGGATCAAATAGCACCTAAATGGGAATATATCATGGCAATATGGCACCAGGAATATCATGGGCTATATAAATATTCTAAATAAGAACGCTATGAATCAAGTGGCTACCCCCATGACCCATCTCAGTATCCGCATGGATGTGCTTAAGGGTGACCCCACTTCAGAACCCACAGTCGTAGTGGATTTCCCATTGGGAAAATCACACAAGTCGCCTTCAACCAATCCAGGATTATGGTGGATTTCACTTCCCCATTACCCTCTGGTTATGTCAAAATAGCTATTGAAAATTGCCATTTATAGTGTGTTTTCCCATTAAAAAATATGATTTTCCATAGTTTTTTTGTATGTTTACCAGAGGGTATATCACATTAAATCCAACTTCAATCCAAATCAAATTCCATTCAATCACATGTGTCTTTGGTTAACCGCATTTATTGTAATTGACTATTCCTCATGGTTCACCAGCTGACTATAACCCACTTTGGGGTGTTGCTCTCCACATATCCCCACGACCCAAGTCCAGGTACCTCCAGCTGCAGCTGGAGCTGATTTTTCAGTTCCTCAACGCTTTGCCGTTCGCTGCTCCTTGGCACCCAAGCAGGCGATCGCAGGGGAAACTACGTAAATATGTACAGGATGGGGCCCCCAAGATAGCAAAGTTGGTTTATAAGTGGCTTAACAATGGTTTATGGTAGATATAACTATAGTTAACGGGAATTATAATGGTATACAAACCAACTTATAACTGGGGGGGGCCATCCTGTACCCAAGTTTGTTTATAAATAACTACAACAACTGTTGGGTTTACAAGGAATACATCTATATACTTATTGGGGTTAATCTATAAACCAATTAAAAACCACCACCTTGCATTTTTGTTGTACATGTGGATCCGCATTGTGATCCCCTTACCATTGAGGGTCTTGACGGATTACACCATTTTCTATACCATCCAGTAAATTAATATAGACCCTGCCAAATAGAGGCATGGAAGATTAGTTACCACGAAGATTTTCATGTACTTTTCAGGGCTTATGTTGATTTGGGAGAGGGTATCACCCAGCTATTCACCAAGCTATTGCCCATGGCGCAAGCTAAGATCCTCCATGAATCGCAAATCGCAAATGCCCTCAAGGCTTGAATTGGCCCATGAGCCCATCGAGATAAACAGCCCAATCTTGCGCATGGTTAAATGATGTTCAAGATGTTGTTGCAAACCCACCATTGAAGTAGATCAAGTTCCTAAGGAAGCTATTGGTTTTCCACATCTCACAGGGTAAATGGTGTTGCCCTCTTGTTATTTAACGTAGCGAACTGGAGAACCACCATTTTTTTATAGGTAAATCAACCAATAACATCTATAAATGGGCAATTTTCCATGGCTATGTTCAATAACCAGAGAGTAAATAATATACAACCATTGGTGTGTTTGTCACATGTTGTCACATCTGTTGCTACTGGACAGATAAGATGTCCATTCTCAAGCCTCAAAAGATCATGAATGGCAAATGTATGCACATGAGTTGTTGTGCTTTCCGCTAGCAGCATCATTCCTGAATCTTTCAAAACAGGCCAACATCTTTGCAGCTCGGAACGGCAAGTGGTTTGGCTGGCAAGGTCCCATCCCCAGCTTTTCAAAATGATGGCGCTTGACTCATTGACGCGGCGTCATTTTGGTCATGTTCGTTGCCGTTGCCAAGCGCATTCCGAGGATGCCGAAGGCCTTTCTTGTGCCGCGCCTTTCGGTGTTGGAGGATTTCCCTGCGCCGAAGACTGATGCCTCAAGGATTTCCTGAACGATTCAGCATGGCGCAGCTTGGCGAAGCAGTCACTGTGCAAATCACATCAAATCACAGCATCTGCTGGCAAGGCTTGAGGGTTAAGCACGTCCTGTGATATATAAATCTATGGAATTTGAATGGATGTCACCAGAAAAGAAACAACAAAATCATTGGCTAGAATGTCTTACACCATCTTTGCGTATTCCGCTTGGAAACTGGAGAAAATAAACAAAACATATCAGGATCTCATCCACAAGACTCCGATGTTTCATCATCGGAAGCAAACATTATCCTAGCTTGCGACTTGTCACCAGCTGCATATTCAAAAAGAACCTGGTCTTATCTGCTCTTCATAGTAAGCCTTTCAAAGATGGGGGTTTCCTTCAAATGCATTGCTCGCCATCATATTCCCATTTTTAGCTGGTCAATTCAGGGAAATTTCAAAAATATCCATGGCGTTTATGTGTTTTAATCTTCAATCCCAAGCAAAACTTTGGTTTTGTATTGGATCTCTTCATTTTGGGATCCCTCATCGGGCTTGTTGTTTTTTTCTCGAGGATGGCGTTAGCACTGATTTAGGATATCTTGAAATCACCATTTTCAAGGTGTCTTGGATGTGTTCCCCCAAGTAGTAGATATTTTCATCATCCATATATAACGCATGCAACTGGGTTATTTCATTCATGTGACTACCCACTGACGATTTCTGGGAGTGGTTTATATCCCAATCTAACTCTGTAGATATCTTATATTATATTCACATGTATTCACCATTAATCCGATTGTCATTAAAAACATAAATACCGGGACCCCAAATGGTACATAATGAACATTTACATACATTTGTGCTGAAGGAAATGCCCATAAATAAATCCTCAAACTGAAAAAGGCGTTTGTTACATTCCGAACTGTTTGATTTTCCAAAAGGTGCTCGAAGTGTTCTGAAGATGTTCAAAGACAACCTGTTACCCCGCAAATTCTCCAGCAGCCCACTATGCCCTGGGAAAAAGAACAGCTTTGAGGTATAGTCAAATGCCGGCAGCTTTGAAGTAGTCAATAAACCGAAAAGGTGTCACCAATTCACCAAAACATCAGTGACATCAGGTGGTAACCCGGCGTCGGCTACGCTCGAATGCGGCACAAATATCTAGCTTAACCGTTTTGTCTATGAGATATAGATTCAGTGAGACGAGTGAACAAGTTCAAATCAACCAAACCAGGAATTTACAGTACTCACCAACAGCATATACTTTTGACCAATTTTAATGAATTTGATGAATTTTCACACTATACCCTATCATAGCACCATCAAAGATTTGATCCTTTGTGCTGCCACATTAAGAATAGCACCATATTCTCTAATCAAACACAAATTGTCTAAATCTATCCATGTAATTCCATTATTATCCGCGTTGGTAATGTACATATACGTATGTATGTTATAAGATCTGACATCCCCATGCAATTCCAATGAAATTTGACGGCTCATCCCAACTTTGCCATTATATAGCCTAATATAATGGATTTGAATGGGATATACCATGATGAACTATCATTATCAGCAATATCCTATAGCGTATATCCCTATTAAATCCTATTATTCCCTACCCATCATCTTCCCGTTGTCAACCTCTATTCATCATTAAACTATTAAACACCATCATCCCATATTGTCCCATCAACTGATCCAAATGACTTTATTCCCATGGAAATTCTATGGGAATTTGATGGATCCTCCCATCTGGGCAAATGATATTATGTCACTAACCTGGGTAATATTTCTTTGGCCAGTTAATTACAAGAAACTCAATTCCATGATTTTTTCTCACTGGGTTTTAGATCTTAGTACTTATATATATATATCACTTATATCCCCATTCCCATGGAATTTCTCGAGGGTCTGGGTTTTTTCCATCATCCCATGTATCCGGATCCTTCCACTAATCAATAGCCATTTCAGGAACCTAAATTGGAGGTACCTACCATATATAAGGCCTATGGTTCAGGCCTAAATTTCAGGGAATATCCCAGCAAAATATGGCCCAAAATATGGTACGTTTACGTACCTCCATGTATTGGATCCTGAAGATCTACCATTGATATAACCATTGGTTTATAAACCCCATGAATACTATATAGAATTATGGATATATTACCAACAAAAACCATAGTTATTATAATATACCCAGAACTTGGTTAATCCCATCTATCAACAATACTGGGATATTGATCATCCTGTCGCCTCCAAGGTGCCGCCATTCCAAGATCGTTTCCTGCGTCTTTCGCTCGCGTCTCTGCAGCTCTTCGCTCTCCGAAAAGAAGCGGCCGCGGAGGCCCTCGAGGTCCGACCTATGGGGGGAGATATACCCGGCGAAGCATGGGGGAAACGATGGAAACATGTGGGGAAAGTGGTGAAACACATGGGAAAACATGGGAAAAACTTGGGGAAGTGGTTGAAAAGTAGGGACTCAACTAGAAAACATGTGGACAAATGGTGGAAATTTGGAGACTTCACTAGAACACATGGCGGAAATACGGTGAACTCAAGTCAGAAGCTTCAGGAATTCAACTGGAAATCTCAGACACTGGTAACGTCAAACCCCGGATCAACAAAATGCTGTTTGACTAACTGTATATTGGGTGGAGTTCCTTCTAAATAGTGATTTCAACTGATTTCATTTCCTACTAAAGTTTTACCCGGAAATTCGCCCGAGGAATTATCAATCCGGGGTTCACATTATGCTGGTTGAACAACCGACCACATTCCATGCTTTTGCAAATGAAGGATACTAGTCGAAGTGTTGTACCCCTTTTTGATGCTGCGCTCGAGTTATATAAGTTGATCTATAAACACCATCACGTATATATATATATATATATAGATTATATCAATATATATATATACATATCTGGTCGCTGCGACACGCAACAATGGACCGTCTGCCAATATATATATATATCTATCGGAACCATAGTTGACCTCCTTATAAACCAACTTCGCCAAGTATGGGGCATCACCTTGTTTGTTTAGTCCATGTTCCGTCTTCTAGATAATACATTTAGCGTCCAGAAAATGTAAAAAACTGTTTTTTGGATGGTAAAACCATTGTTAACAGCAATTGTCCCGGGATTTTCCCCTGTAAAAAAACATATCATTTTTGTAGATGAACTCCTGAGTTTTTGGCTGGAAATATACGCCAGGTTGGATCAAAATCTACATCTCATAGACGCCACGTGAGATGAGCCAGAGCCAAGCAGATGAGGTCAAAGCCACTGACATTCGCTGACCATTTGTTGAACATTCGGTGACTGTAAGAATTTAACATTAACATTACCAGGATGGGGCCCCCGATGTTTGCTGCTTTGTAAACCCCATGAACGTCCATTAAATATAGTTATATCTACCACAAACCATCTTGATCTTGCCTTATAAGTGGCTGAATTCTACGGTTTATGGTAGATATATTTAATGGATGTTAATGGGGTTTACAAAGCAACAAACATCACTGGGGGGCCCCATCCTGTGACCTTCACTGACCTTCCAGCCGCGCCTCAAAGTCGCCAACTGCCTCTCTTGACGTTCGACTTCCACACCTCAATGACGGATGTGGTAAGTCCCACACCTTGAAGCGCCTCAACATTTTGAGTCCCCTGTTCAAAGTCCAGCGTTTAAAAAATCATGGTTATCACACCGTTAGATGGGTCATATCCCTATTTGTGTCAGTTAACTTCCGCCAACAAAAATGTTCTTAAATTACAGTTTGTATGGCTCAAAATGTGAGACTCGTTTCCATCTTCGGCCCGTCAAAAGCAAGGCGTGCCACTTCCAAGGCTTGGTATTGCCGCTTCGGCACGGAGTCCCGCGCCGGCACGACAGCTACGCACACCTGTCTCCGGGTCCATGCTCTCTGCCCCGCCGCTGACAACGCCCATCGCTCCATGAAAAGATCCACTCCATGGATGGGCTGTTCGCCCCAGGCACCAAGCTACCTCCACAATGCTCGCAACCCTGCCTTCGCTACGAGGTCTGCATCTCCAACATGTTTGTTGGGCAAGTTACAATTTCTGTGAGGATAATCACATATCATCACCATTTTAAGTGGCTTCACACACCTTTTTTTTCGTTGGGCAAATCATCATTTCTGAAATGTAGGGCTTCTCCGAAGACGCTAAATGGGCCCTGGAGTTCGTTGCTGCTCAATGGCTGGGCCAAGAAAACTATTCTAACCCAGTTCTACGGAGATATAACCCATTAGACAACCAGTTAGAGACATTGAGTAGGGCTTGGTAAGCCTCACAGAGGCCGTGCCAGCTTTGCTGAACTCGGTAGACTGCTGAGTTGGCGTCATGCACCAAGTCATTATGTTGCCGCTGCAGGAGTTGAAGGCCCTCTTGTAAGTGAAAGACTCTACCAGCTGCGGTGTTTTCAACACTGAACCGGCCTGCGATAGCATCGCGGCAGGCTTGCGATCCGCGAAAGTCAAAGCTTAACTTGTAGGCTAATGTGACTTGGGACCCACGGACCTCTAGATAAGATAAATAAGGCAGCATTAATGATCTGAAAAACATCATCTTCATTAGCAATTTGTTGTGCTTTACTGGCTAGTAGCGTTTGAAAACCCTCGTCGAGGTCAGGAAACCATTTCTGGGTAGATTGTAGGAAGGGGGTGCTATGTATGATGATCATGATGTTTCTGATGTGGTTCTATAATTTTCTATAGTTGGTTAACTCTGTTTTTCACCCATGTTATTTTGACCGGCAATCTCCCATCTAAACACTGTGAAACTTTTCTAGAAACAAATAACTCGACCGAGTTGCGTCCCTTCTCCGCAGCATCATCAACGTTTCTCATCTCCTCGGGCGGATTGGATCTTGGACTTCACAGCATAACGTCGTAGTAACCGCAATAACCACAGTAACATAGCACTAGTGCTAGCATTTTTTGCATTGTTCATAGTAACCATAGTAACCATAGTAACCAAATAATGTAAACTTCAATTTTGAAGACTTGTATATATATATATATATATCAAATAAAAACATCAGGGATCTGGTTTATAATCATGATATATCATGGAAGTTACTTATATATATATAATGGTAATATATATATATATATCAAAAAACATCAGGGATCTGGTGTATAATCATGACATATCATGCTACCTACCTAAAAACCATAGCAAACAAGGATTCCCAACTATAAATGCGTGATGTATATTGCCCCATACTATATATTATGTTACTACTCAAACATGCATAGTCGTCGTTCACTGAAGATGTCAAACAGGGCTCCCAAACAAGGGACTAGTGTTAGAGATTTGCATGATTGGAAGATGACAGCTTGGTGCTGTCGGGGACAAAACTTAGGTACCCTTCAAACATATGGATATCAGTACAGACACCAGCTTACCATCGGATTATCATTTGCATGCCAAAATCGCTGGCGTTTCCCCCTGGATAAGAAAACCAACAACGAAAAACTACAAAGTGGGTCAGAGATTGGCTTGTGTTCACCCATTCAAGTGCAGATGTATCCCCCCAAGCGACATCCATAAACCAATGCCTACACTAAGTGTAAAGACAGTTACCTACCGTCTGTGGGCCCCACTTTGCATCATGCGGAGTGAACCAAACCAACCACAAGGTGAGCCGTTGCTATAGATTACTATAGATGATTGAACAAACACTGTTGGTGTCTGTTGCTGGTTTATGAGGCCTCAATATATAATATAATCCCTTATTGTTTGGGGAGTCACCTTGCGCGTGGGGCTTGACAATTTTATCCTCCCATTTTTTTTGTGGGGAAGTCACCATCCTTTTCTTTTCCTCACATATATTCCCCCGACTTACGGATACAATGTTGTTGTTGAAAAATAAAATAGCATTACAATGTGAGGCCCCCCAGTTATGTTTATTGGTTTATAAGCCCCAGTAACTATAGTTCTAAGTACCATAAAACATAGTTATTGGAGTTATAAACAAACTTAGATATCTTGGGGGCCGTCCGACATTTTCCCAAGTCGCTTCGCTGGAGCGTCAGGATGCACTGGATGTAGGGGGCCCGGTTTCCTTGGCCCTTGTGAGCGTCGCATAGTGTAGCGCTACCTCCCAGTGGTCGGTAACGTAGACGCCGGGCTCAATGAATTCGTGCTTCAACTCATGTTGGACGCAGCAACCCCGTCGTCAATGCCCGGGCAGGCAGATCAGCGGCATGCCGTGGAAGAAGGCTTCCTCGCTCCATGGCATCAAGCAAGCTCCTGGGACTACAGTAGAAACCACCAACCTAACATATTGGAATAACATTATATAAAGCCAAGCTAAAACATGAAACAACAATGGCTACGTGAGTTGTATTGTGGAAAATTAGATGTGGGTGATTGTGTATTGACAAGGGTGTTTCCATGACAAAAGAAGGTCAACAGCCCTCATTTTTCGATGCCCATCCTGCAAGTGGTCACTTCACCAAAATTGCGGGACCGTTTATCTGCAAAAACAGTGGAGGACTTTTGGTGGAATATCTGGTCCAGTGTATGTAGCATATCTGGGTTGGCGTGAAATAGGGCACTTCAAAGCCCAATGGTTTATCATCACCCGTCAAAACTATATAGACCTATATAGACATATCTGGAGCTGTCTGAAGTAGGGAACTTCAAAGCCTAATTCTTTACATAATTTTTCCACATCGAAACTACCATGACACATTCTACTGGGCCAATTTTCTCCATTTTCAGATCATCTAGAAATCTCAGTGGCTAAACCATATGACGTCCAAGGTGCAACATCAATGGCCATTTCAGGAACCTACCATAAGGCCTATATACGGCCTATGTAAGGGGATATACCCCCAGAATATGGCCCAAAATATGGTGCTAACGTACCTCCATTTTAGGATCCTGAAATTCCCATTGAATCTTTAATAACTCCATAAATGAACATGTTGGAATTTTATATATTACAAGGGCCCATGTTTGTGAAGCCTGTTTCCTGCAAAAAAAACGGTCTTTTTTTGGAACTGCTTGATTGCGCTTTTGCTGCGGCTCGCTGCGCAGCAATGCACACAGCCTCAGTCAAGCACCTATAGTGGCCATGTTTGTGAGGAGGATGTTAGATGTCATGGCGGGGTACCTGAATCGACGGATGTTTGGGTATGTCTTTTGTTGTAGGGTACAACCCTAGGAGCCACTTGAAAGAATCTTCATAGAGCTTCTCAGTGCAAGTGACAACAAACACCGATTCAAGCCCATTCGCTCCCATTTG
>Ga0126342_10020292_pt1 | contig 11189 bp, 10 predicted proteins | sample Cyp1metagenome_FD_92528 | JGI IMG/M metagenome (GOLD analysis project Ga0126342, IMG submission 92528) | Coral microbial communities from Lord Howe Island, Old Settlement Bay, Australia - Cyphastrea 1 metagenome | ecosystem: Host-associated > Invertebrates > Cnidaria > Coral ...
ATCCTATCTATCCTATCTATCTAATCTATCGAATCTATCTAATCTATCTAGTCTATCTATCTAATCTATCTATCTATCTATCTATCTAATCAAATCAATCAATCAATCTATCTATCTACCTATCTATCGATCTATCTGTCTATCTGTCTATCTGTCTATCTGTCTATCTGTCTATCTATCTATCTATCTATCTAAGTCTAATAGATGCATACGCATATATGTATACAATAGACTTCATAGACACAATAGACGCAATTAGATAGACAGATAGATGGATGGATAGATAGATAGATAGACAGACAGACAGACAGACAGACACATAGATAGATAGTTACACTCGATGCATACATACATACATACATACATACATACATACATACATACACAATTTGTGAATGGATATATCGCATATAGACACATGAACACCCCAGAATGAGGTTCCAAACAAGGCGGGTCCGCCTGAAACAATGAAGCAAGTAAGATTCAATACGTTAAAAAAATAAACGCCAAGTGCCGGGTTCGAAAGGGAGGTCAATGATCAAGATATGGTCAAGGAGTGGAAAACGAGGTACGGTCCACCGAAATAATTTTGGTCGCTCATATATGTAGTCTTCATAAACTTCATAATGGTCATATTAATTGTATGCATACATCTGGTGCCATATTTCAATTTGTGGTTTCTTCTGTTTGGAGTTCACAGCATGGGCTATGCCACCACGGGCCAGCTGACCTGGATAGCCCTTGATTCAGAGTTGTGTTGGAGCTTGAGGTAGTGCAATCACAACCCGCCAGGCAAAAAGGCCTTTTTTGGGGGCCTCTTCATTTCTTTTCCACGTCCGCAAATATCACAAATTTTGAGAGAGTGTTCGAAACCGTTGCTGCGACAGAGGTCAGACATAAACCTCAATTCTTGGCTGGCACTTGCAAAGCAATCCATCATTAGATTACTGTATGTTACTGCGCAGATTGTCATGTCAATGCCCAGCTTCATCCGATCTGCAGTCGTCACGGAGGCCTCAAAGAGAGAAACACACTAATGCTGTTTGTCACTTTTGTACCATTTCTTCCCGAATACTGTATGACAGGAGCGGCAAAAGATGGCCGAAGATGCCAAACGCATGGTGCGGATCTCAGAACCTTCAGCTGAAGCCTTCTGAGTCTGTCTCGGTGTTGTTCTTTGCCCTACATGTTCAACGTCCCCTATTGAAGGTGGATTTTGTCAATTGGCGTGGGAAATTCTCTTGAAATTCGGGGTTGCAGCTCCTGACGTTGGTTAAGAGCTCACAGACGACAAGGAAAACAAGACCGAAACCCGTGAGATTGGCACATCTGAATCCCTACTGCGCACGCGCCGCACGCGGCAATGCGCTCATTGCTGTGGCTCGCCATCCCGTCGCCAAGGACCGAACTGTGATGGTGGTGGGTGGTGAACTTAGTGAACTGAGAGCAAAATCATTGTTTTTCTTGCTGTGTTGACTCCTGACTCGTCAGAGATTGCAATATGGTTTGTAATATGTTGTAATATGTTGTAATGCTTCCACTAACTTTCACTTGGGGTTTCCACTTGTCTCGCTGCTTGCCTCTCTGCTTGCCTTTTCGCACATTTGGGAGGCTGTTTGGGTTTGGATGGGTTTGGTAAATTTGTCATCTTGAGGCCATGTGCAAATGGTTCAAGAACATGTGTGAAAAGAGAACTCGTTGCATTTCAGACATGTTTTGTGGTTTTGCCAAGGTCTAAGTACCCGCGCAGACGAACGGGATGTTTTCGAGTTCTTCAGCGGTCGTGCTGGAGTGGTCATTGAACCCAGTGATGCCATCCGACTTTCTGCAGTGCAAAAACATCCCGGATCATTCCGGAAGAGTTTCACATGTTTTCAATGTCCTTCTTTGCAGCGAAACGGTGATTCTTTCCCTTCTTAAAGTCTTAGGGATTCCCGAACAGACGCCTTGGCTTGGGGCCCTATACTGAGAAGTTCTATTTTTCGTAACCATGCCGTTTCTTCCATTTTTGTTTATCACAAAAGCTAGCTTCTGCTAGCTGAAGTCCTTCTACCTTTAGCAAGGTATCGGGCTGGAATCTCCAGAAACTTCACAGCTAGCTACCCCGCCCCGGCTGGCTTTTTCACTAGCAGTTCTGCCTTGGCTGGATCCCCCCTGGGGGACATCGTTGACATATCATCGCCATCAGCATCATCAGCATCAGCAAACTTACCCTCCACGTCGTATCTCTCAATTCCTCACACACCGCTCTTTCACCACCCCTTCCTTCTCTCTTTAACCTCCCAGCTAGTTTTCGTCCCTTACGCCTTGGCCTCAAGTCCATCATTTGTAAGGCAAAAGCATCAAAAACGCAGAAACAGCAGACATATACAGTATTCAAGTTCATGCCACGGTTTTCCCCACGCTTTCCGTCCTTTTTTTTTTTCCGCGAATGATGTTGCCATCCACCCCGGCAACAGACTGACATACTAGGATTGAAAGCGCCTAAAACATTCTGAAATATATGAAAGTTTGCTGAATGGTGCCTATCGTTCGTCGGATATGTGCTGTATTCCTTGGCATCCAAAATGCATACTAGGTCAAAGACGTGCAGATCATACGTGATGCGCGGACTGGAAAGTCAAAGGCTGTCCGTGCAGTTTGTTGACTGGGTTTCTCATCACATCTACATAGGTCCACTCAATCCCACTCACACCTCATTTACCATGAGGGATCAGCGGCAAGCAATTTTTGGAAGATAAACGCACAAGTTTGCACACGTGATCACGACTTCCCTTGAACTGAGCTAAATACTTTAAAAGTCAGCTAAAGATGCTGTTCGAACATGTTCGAATCCAACCCGGGAGGGCGTGTGCTTCGTCGAATTCTCCACCGCAGAGGGAATGGTGAAATCTCTCAGCATGACGGGGCAGGCGGGGGTCGGAGTGTCTCTTGTTATTCTTGTTATTCTCTTCAGCTTAAATTCAATGCAAGTTCAGGTTCTGAGAGAATGATCTCGTTCCGAAGAATGTCTTGAATTTGGCTTTGGTGAAGAAATCAAACTGTCTCCTATAGAGGCTCAGTCTCTCTATACTGTGTTCAATAGAAGTCCAGAAGATTGAGAGGGCGGCGTGCTCTATCTTAACTCATCAAGATCCTTCTCTTCTGAACAGCTGGCCTGAACGAACATGTTCAAATTGTTGTGCGTAGAACCGTTTCGATCTTGCCTTTCGGTGCATCTTTGCAGTCACATTTCCACATGACACTGCGCTGCACGACTTTGTCCTTTACCCTAAGCGTGTTTATCATCGAGACCACTGATGCACTTCGCTGATGATCACTGATTCCTTTTCATTCCCTTTCATTCCATTTCCATACATTTCCAGACATCCGTCCGCTGCGCAGAACATCAAGGGTGCCCGGGTTCAAGTTCAACAGAGCCAGGTTGCTGAGGGCCGTGGAACACATGCTAGCAGAGGAAAGTTCTGAGAAGCACAGCGACTTTACGGAACCTTGCCAGACGGGAGTCATGCGACATCTACGGCTAGGAGAGTGTCCAACTGAGGTAATCAGTCCAAAGATGTCCAAAGCATTCTGGACAATTTGTGATGTACGGTCTTGATGAGTCTGGAGATATTGATGAATCTTGATGATAATGGTATCAGAATGTGACAGAATGTATCAGATAGTAGCGCGCTTGGCTGCTTCTTAGAGCTCTCTCGAATGAAGGGCAGTGGGCGGAAGTGGAAGCTCCTTTCTGCTCTTAGTCCAAGTCGGCAAGGCAGCCACACCATGAGCACAAGACTATCAGTGCCTATCAGATTGATAATTTTGACTACGCTTGACGGTATCAGATTGTGATTTCCAGTTGAAGATGCTGCGGCATTTGCGAGCTGTGCAAGCATTCGGAGCGAGACAAGAGAAGCGCACAGAAAAAGCGTGACGTACACCTTTTTGATTTTCTGTCGGATCTGAGAGCAAGTGGCTGCATTTTGAGCAGGGAGATAGTTTGTCATACTTCATGTCTTTTGAACTTTGAAATCAATCAGACACGTGAGGAACAGGTGACAAGAAGTGGTAGTTCGTCTCAAGATCTTTTTGGAATTGTGAATCAGGGACGGCTTTTGGCTGGAGTAAGGACTTATGCAGCTTGACTCATTGACAGAAGAAGTGAGGGACTAAATGTTTGCGAAATGGGACAGTTTCTTTTACATCAAAATATATAAGATTTTGAATAAGATTGGGTAAGCTTCGGCTTCAAATCGATTCTGCAAATCTTTGCTAACAACAAATCTGCAACATGTTCTAAACATTTCCGCTTTTTTTCACAAGGTAATTCATGGTGAGCGTGACAGGCCGAGGAGCTCGCTGCATGGCCACTTCAGGCGGTGTCAGCTTCAAAAGGAAAACGACAGCTACAGCAACATGATCCAACTTACTGCATGGCCCAGCTACATTTCACAAATTGTTACTACAAGTCATGCACTCTGCATACATGATCCTGAATGCATGATAAGCGGGAAAATGACGCAAAAGCATGTTGAACCAAAATGCATTCAAATGCAGCATCCGCAAGGTAACTTTTCCAGGCAATGTCAGTCATCTCATCACATGTCGCGTTAATTGCAAATCAAGCTGTGATTGAGCCCACAGCTAATTTAATTAAATTCAGTCTTTAGACAGGAAAACGTGCGATTTTTAGATTTGTCACTGCAGTGAAATTTGGGTCCATTCGAACTGGCTCTTCCCTCACTTCGCCCCGACAGGTCTTGGCCAGCGCATGTCCAGGGCCTTCTCTGCGTCTCTACTGCTTGGCGCTTGGTCCAATTCAAATCCTGGTAACATAGACAGAACAGAAAGACAGGTTGCGAATTCAAAATCGTTGAAGCTTGGACCTCTTTGGAACCTCTTTGGAACCTCTTGGAACCTGCTCAAACTGTCCAAGCTGAGAGCTGTGAGAGCTGTTGAGATAGGGAGGCAATGAGGCACCCGCGGAAGTTGAGGCCACATTCGTTCAGCTCACCTTTGGACAAGTTCCAGGCTTTCGCAGAAGTCGTTTTTGAATGTTTTTGATACCTTTTCAGGAACCATGAAGAGGAATGCAGAGAGATGTTTCAGATCAAGAAACAGAAATCTTTCGAGAATCCTAGAAATTATATCACCCTCTAGATGTGCGACCTGTGACTGCATGTCTAGCTCGTAGGTTAGTTGAATTCCCAGAAGGATGGAAAGCGGTGTGTTCGGGCCTGTTACTCCACACTTATATTCCATAATCTGAGAGTGAAACAAAAATCACCATCAATGGCAAAGAACTGAGTAAGATGAGAATCAACTGACAATATGTGTTTTTTTTCCAGAGCTTTGCTAGCATCTGCGCTGCCTCAAACATCCTTTGACCTTAACATTACAAGTGCACATGGTGGTACTAATTGGGCTTTCTTCATTGTCCTGAATTGCACTCATGACTCATTTATATTCGTGTCTGACATCGTATGACAGTTGTTTAGGTAATACTTAGTAAAACATAGTATAACTATGTATAGCTGCTACGAATTTGCTGGGCTTTGCTTGAGTGTCCCTTGTACGCTCAGCGCGTGAGCTTGCACGTTTCTCCAGTCGCAGCCTAATCAAAGGGAGGGGGCAACAGGAAGGCCCTGGGAGGTCCTTGGAAACGCAGAAATGAAAATTACTTTGACCATGAATGACCTTCTTGAGGGCAACATCGGCAACTGTTTGACAATAGGAAATGCATTGTGACTGTTTTCCACTCAACAAATTTGTGACACTTATCGCAGAAGGAGGAGGACGGTTCTAGAATGCATCCAGGTGAGACATCGCCAGACGATTCAATCAAACATGCATCACCATGCACGATGCTCCGAGGACTCATCATCATTTTTCTCACTCAGAGACCTTCGAAGATCGATGTTTGACTTTACAACTCTTTTTTTGTTTATTCATTCGTTTGTTCGTTCGTTTTTTCGTTTTCTCCCAAGTATTTCTGTGTCTTTCTGCTGTGTCTCGAGGTCTCCCAAGGCTCGAAGCTTCGGCCGAAACGTATGCGCGAGGCCAGACCGATAGAACTTCACCGAACAATCGACAGACCAACGAACATCAACCGACTGCAGATTCAAATTGCGCATTTTGATGCAAGAAACAAGAAAAGGGAGATAAAGAGAGATAAAGAGAGTCCATTAGGCGCCAAAATTGTTTTTGGAGACGACCTTTGAGGCACTTTTCCTGAACGCCCAGACCTTCAAACAGATAACAATATTATTATTATTATTGTTTATTATTATTACTATTATTATTGTTATTATTATTATTATATATATATATATATGCATTTGTTTCCCGTGATTACTGTAGCATCTGTAGCCTGCACAGGGTAATTATCCCCTTGCACCTTCAACCATCTTCAACCTTCAGCTTCGGCCAGATGGAGAAGTCCCTCGACGGAGCCCTTCCAAGGAGGTGGTTTCGCCTTTACACCCAGGTGTAAGGTGATATAACATGATATAACATGATATAACATGGTACAATGAGATTAAATGATACTCTTCAGATGTTGCAGATGTAGACACGCTAAGATTTGATTTTCTTATCTATTTCCGTGCGAAAGCATTGTCCATTGCCTTCGTTCTAGCGAGCATTGGAGCCTTAAAATCCAGCCACTTCTCAAGGGTCCCTTTCCAGACCCTTGGCTGGTTACAAATCCAGTTTTAAGATGTTTTAAGATGTTTTCACAAGGTCTGGGCTGCAACAGCTTTTATGAAACACTAGCTCGACTGTTGGACGTGCTTTCTTTGCGCATTGTGAACTGAGAACAGAAGACCTATGCACTGGTATAGACTTGTGCCCTAGAACCCAGAGTGTCAGGTTAGTTGGAGAGAGAGAAAATCTCGTAGCAAAGTGCTCCGACAAATGTTTCCTTTCACTTTGCCCCCAAAGTATAGAGATACTTGCAAGGGAGGTTGATAACTACATTTTAAATCACAACTCAAAAAAAAACAGACCCCAAAATTGTCATTTCCTGAAAGCTCTTGGATGGAATGAACAGACATTGACAGATGCTGGGTGCTTTTAGACGATAAGTCCTTAATGTTGGAGAGTGTCCGGGGCCTAGTAATGTTATGCTTAGGCCTGCGCAAAGGCAGGGTTTTCCAGTGTATTCCCTGCCGTTTGATGGGGAAACAGGACTTTTACTCTTCAAGCAGATGAGACTTTCTTGTCAGGAGGGTGGCCCCGCTATCATCTGAGCAGTGAGATGCTGAGTTCCTGCTGAGCCCTTTCAAGTGTCAAGTGTTAGCCAAATGGTCAAATGTTTGTCAAGTGTTAGCAGCCATCATACAGAACATTAAAAACATATTAAAACAAGGGACATGTTCCTTTGTGGTGCTTGGCGCTGCCAGAACCTAATTCGTCCTGTACCGTCAGCTGACGGTGTTGTATTTGTTGTAAAGTCATTGGGACCGTGTGGCTGCACAGACAACCAGCTGCAGCTGAACCGCAAGTTCCAAGCGAAACACCACCGAAACACTCCAAGACAATGGTAGAAGGCTTTGACTTCTCGTTCTTCTCGACAATGTTGGCAGTCTTTGTTTTAACTTTCTGATCGTGTAAAAATCTTTAAACATGTTCGCTGCAACCCCTAGGTTTGCCCGCAGCCAATCTCACATATCCTTTGACATGCTCAAATCCCTGCACAGGGTTTAAGTTTTTCACTTTCCAAAACAACAAACACCAAAACCCTAAAACCCTAAAACCCTAAACCCTAAATTTTAACCCTAAATCCTGAAAGCTTAAAGTCAAAATCACTGCGTATAGCCAGTGTTTTCATTCATCCTCTGGTGATAAGTATATAATATCAGTATATCATTTGTTTGGATGTGTTGTTTGAGTGTGGGCGAACCAGGGGGTTGCGGGGAACATGTTTAGACGACAAACGATGTAGTGACTTTGTGTATTGCATACACTGCAAGTGTGCTCAGAGCCGATCTGGTGACAGCGACTCTCAGGAATGGCGGACGGTCTGAAAGGGGCAAGCCACCAAGTGAAGGCAAGAAACCACGACAAACTCGACAGAGGTTTGACAGAGGTTGATAGTGGAATTGGATGGAATTGGCATGATCTTGGATATCTTGGATGGGTTCGGATAGATGAAAGCAACGACATGGAATACCTGGATTGAGTATGCAGATATCTCCGCCTTGTTCACTTTCAGACAGTGATATACGAATCTTGACTCCACACTTCTTGGACTTGGACATCATTAGAAGCACAACCCTTGCACGTTTATTCTTTGAACAATCGGAAGTGATATACAAATGAATACATAAATATATAAATTTAAATATAAATATAAATATAGATATAAATATAAATATAAATAATATATATATAATGTATGATATATGACCGAGGGAAGTTTAGAAGTCAAACTTCCGACAATATAGACAGATGAAAAGCAGAGGTGGGACGAGTCAGAGAAGAGAAGAGAAGAAGAAAGAAGATCAGAGAAGAGAAAGAGTCAGAAGAAAGAAGATGCAGGTGCGCGAAAAGGTAGAAAAATCGCGAAACACTGTGTTTATCCAATGATTTGTGGCTAAAGCGGCAGGTGCGGAGCAATCTGGGGAGATGAGAGATAAAAAAATGCACGCCATTGTGGCGCGAAGCGCGTTTCGAAGTAAAACCATACAAAACACACCAACGCATGAGCACTTTTGGAAGTTGAGCTGTCGAAAAAGTGCACGCCGTTGTGGCGCGAACCGCATTTCGAACTAAAACCGCACAAAACACACCAACGCATGAGCACTTTCGGAAGTTGAGCTGTCGAAAAAGTGTACGCCTTTGTGGCGCGAAGCACATTTCGAAGTCAAACCGTATAAAATACACCAACGCCGGAGCACTTTTGGAAGTTGAGCTGTCGAAAAAGTGTACGCCGTTGTGGCGCGAACCGCATTTCGAAGTAAAACCGTACAAAACACACCAACGCATGAGCACTTTTGGAAGTTGAGCTGTCGAAAAAGTGTACACCGTTGTGGCCCGAAGCACATTTCGAAGTCAAACCGTATAAAACACACCGCCGTCGGAGCACTTTTGGAAGTTGAGCTGTCGAAAAAGTGTACACCGTTGTGGGGCGAAGCAGATTTCGAAGTAAAACCGTACAAAACAAACCAACGCCGGAGCACTCTTGGAAGTTGAGCTGTCGAAAAAGCGGACGCCGTTGTGGCGCAAAGCACATTTCGAAGTCAAACCGTAGAAAGCACACCAACGCCGGAGCACTTGTGGAAGTTGAGCTGCCGAAAAAGTGTACGCGGTTGTGGCGCAAAGCACATTTCGAAGTCAATGGTGTAAAAAACTGGTGGCCTCGGAGCACTTTTTGAGGTTAGGATGTAATTTTGCGTGGCAGGCGCAAGGGATTCTGCACCATCTTAAAAGTGAGCAAAGCGTGAGAGTTGTGTAGCAGTTTCAAAACATTATAAAACATTGGCAGGCGTGGGAGGTTTGAGGAGGATCTGCTTAGATGCATGTGGCGTGGCAGTTGCAGTACAAGAGACATGTTCGTCAGAGATGTTCAGAGGTCCGGGCGCTGGTTTCCTGAGAGGGGTTGCAGTCTATTGCATCAGACCGTTAGGTTTGCCAAGATGATTTTGCGTGACAGGTGCAGCACTTCGTATGACCTGGCTTCACTTTTTCCCAGCAGGTGTGCTACTTTAGACAGATGGAGTGGAAAAATCGCAAAACGTACTGCCATGGAGCTGTCAGCTCTGCACTCAACTTTCCATTTTTGAGGGAAGCCTCGGAGAATTGCTTCGTTTTTGATGCTGCCAACGTCGAGAATTGAGGAAGTCCCGCGCTTCGTTTTTGACATTGTCAAGGTTAAAAAAGCAAAAGAAGCCTCGCAGAATTGCTCCGTTTTTGATGTTGTCAAGTTCACGTCTCGCTGAGTAGCATCGTTTTCAAGCTTACAGATAGACAGATAGATACACAACCATAACTACAACTACAACTACATTACTACTACAACTACAAATACATGTGCAAATACACTGCGCTACATTACACTACACTAATTACATTGCACTACAACTACAGCCACACCGCACTACACTACACTAATTACACGACACTACAGCTACAACGACAGCTACCACTACACTACGCTACACCACGCTACACTACACTACATTATATTATGCTACACTACATTACACTACACTAAGTACTCCACGCCACAACTACAACTGCAACTGCCACTGCAGCTACACTGCACTAATTACACCACGCTCCAGCTACAACTCCACTACACTACACCACAACTGCAACTACAATTGCACTACACCACACTACATCCAGCAGTTGTGGTTGAGGTGACCGCTGCAACCACTCCAACAAGCACAACTCCAACCACCTTTCGGTCCATCAGTGGATTCGCTCTGCCATCCGTGATTCTCAACAACCAAGCTCTCCTATAGGTTTCCTATTTTTGAAACTTCCGCCACCGCCTTGTGCGGTACTGGTGGTATATGAGCGACCCTACCTTAAGAAATTAATCCAGGCGGACCATTGGTTATCAGATTATTTTTTTCGTCTTCCAGTTTTTCTCGAGAATTATATTTTTGGTGGATTAATTAACCGCACCTGTCAAGGATTAATTAAGTTATATAGGTGTACCCAAAAAAATTTAGTCTGAATGTTTGAGAATGAGAGCGGGGGCACCTCGAATCAATCTCTCATAATTTGTCCATAATCTGCTTACATAGGTCTTCCCGGTAACATGTCGCCAATAACCCCAGATTTGCTAACTAGGGTCGCTTGTGGTCAATGGGATGTACACGGGCACCCCGCAACATCATATATATATACACAAATGTTTAGATATATGCTTGCCACGATTTTTTAAAAATATGGACACATTTCGTTCTGATGGCAAAAAGCACTCACATTTTCCTTTTTGTCAAAAATATTTGAATCATGTTTTTCATCCAGTGACATGTTTTAAACACAAAAACATTGTTTTTTTGTGCTGAACAGATTTGAAACAAGAAACGACTATTTTTGTTCACGTTTTTTCGTCTATCAAAACTAATTTAGAATGATTTTGATATACATTATTTATATACAATATATATATATATACAAATATAATTTATATACAAATTTAAATAAATGAAATAAATAAATAAATATATATATATATATATGTA
>Ga0126342_10020293_pt1 | contig 11189 bp, 12 predicted proteins | sample Cyp1metagenome_FD_92528 | JGI IMG/M metagenome (GOLD analysis project Ga0126342, IMG submission 92528) | Coral microbial communities from Lord Howe Island, Old Settlement Bay, Australia - Cyphastrea 1 metagenome | ecosystem: Host-associated > Invertebrates > Cnidaria > Coral ...
CCAATTTACGGTTTTACGGTAAAATTTGTTTGTGGTAAATTTTGCAAATTTGCCAAATTTACGGTTTTACGCTCCGAAAGCGGCACGCTCAGATCGTAAATTTACGAATTTACCGTTTTACGGACGTTTCTCGGGAACAATGGAATTTACCATTTTACGGTTTTACCGTTTTACCGCGCGCCTTGGCAAAAGACGTGCCTCGTGCCTTAGACCCGCGCCTTACACAGAGACACCACAGCAGGCTTGTTGCCCATGATGGCTCAACGTTGTAGCCTAGCCATGGAAAATACATGTGAAAGAGGGGACCCACCCACACCCCACACCAAAAAAATATTGAATTTCAGACACTAGGGGCTGGTTCTCGCACTTGCTTCATGCCCAAAATAGCAACCAGTTGGTTGTAGCACCCCCAAATAAATAGACACTGGGGCCGGGTGGAACCTTTGGATGTGTTGACATTATGTGGTAAAAAATGACCAATATCTTGGAACAATTTCCAACAAGTAATCATAAATAGTGCAATGATGGCAACTTTTGGAACTTCCATGTTGCTATTTATTGATCAATTTTCCAAATCATCAAAATGTAATTTGGAATTTGCCTTGCTGTTGGTGAATTTTCTTTGTGACACCCAAAAAAACGTACCACATCAGCATCCAGCCTTCCGATGTAACCCAGACCCAGAACCACCCTCTGTCAGATCCAATGTTTGACAAAAATATTTCCGTGTTCTATTGGTTGGATCCTTATTTGTTTTTCGGGCAAGTCAGTTTTCGTTCCTTTAATTTGCATACTATGTAATATGTACTTCATTGACCCTCGTTGTGCTGGTAAGATCCCCAATTTTGTGGAGTTCTGCAACATTTCCATGGTACTGTGGTGTCGAAGTATCAACTAACAACATTAATTCTGCACAATGGGCAGCTCGCCCAAACGCTCCAAGCGGATGCTGCCGAACAACGTCACCGCCGTCACCGCCTTTGACATGACGCAAAAACCGCCAAAGCCGAGTGAACACCCAAAGCAGGTGGCCGGACAGCAGGTGTTGTACAATTGTACAGTCAATTTATCCCTGTTGATTTTGTTTTTGCAGTTTTTTGAATCACCAGAGTTTGGTGACAAATTCCATAAAATGATCAACAGTTGGCGAATAGCAGCAATGGGGATGCAACAAAACATATTTGGAACAACATGAAGACTTGGTTTGACCCAAACATTTTGCATTTGCAATTTGATTTGTGATGATTTTTTTAAGTTGACAAATACGTTGGGAACAATTCAAACAACCAAACATACCGTGTTGCAACAGTTCCCTCGTAGAAAGGCCACCGAACGAGAGAAATTGAACAAACCCAAAAAACTGTTTCCAATACTACAATTATACACTTTTACATATTTCCGATTGATTGTGCATGTACAATACACATCATATACTTATGTATTTATCTCATCCTTCTTAATAAATCTACCCTGCAAAATTCGTCTGTCCCAAGTGCCCTGTTTGGCCCCGTTGAACCAGGTGGTCATTCTTATGCGGCACGGTGATCGGACGCCTGTGCGTGAGAAATTTGGAGACTTGGTCAGACTGGTTGCGAAAAAAAACCTGGGAACTGTCTCAAAATTGGGACCCCAAAGTGATCTGATTTCAACCGTGGGAATCGAATTCCACATTTTGGGACAACCCAAATGTTTCTTTTGTCAATGTCTTTAAGGGATGCTTTGAAAGCAAACAGGGCCCCTTTGGATTTTGTTGATTTCCACCACGTTTCTTCACTTGTGAGACCTTCCCAGGTGGGGTGCATCTGATTTATACAAAAAGTTGGTGTCCCCCATCCTGGCCATCCTGGCCATCCTGGCCATCCTGGCCATCCTGGCCATCGAATTCGGAGGAGAGTTGGACTTGTCGCACTTGGCTCCGAAATGGAGATCGCTTCTACCCACTGAAGCGGAACAAGCTGAGTTAGATTCCGTGCGCGTTGAACGTGAGGAAGGCACAGGAAGCAACAGCTATGCCTCGTTTGTTGGAGAAGGTGCGAGGCGTCCAGGGGCGGTGCATGGCGGTGCCGGATCCAAAGGTCAGCAAAAAAATTCTTGGTGGATGCGTTAAATGGATGTGTTTTGGATGTGTTAAATGGTGATAGAAATTACCCTATGGTTATGACTAACAGTTCGCCATGGTATAGATGGCCCTAATCGAAATAATGTTAAATAACCAGATGGTAAATGTCTTAAATCCCCAGATGAAAGAAAAACTGTACCGCTTGTACCGCTTGTAATTACCAGTGATCACTTTTTCCCAGCTGAACCAGTGATCACTGGCGGCGAGAGGATACATTTCCACCGGATGTCCACCCCCGAGCTTTCATTTCGAATGATTTCCGTCACGGGCGGTTTCTGCCATCAAAGATCTTTCGGTTGAGGACTCGGTTGAGGACCCTAGAATAATCAGAACATGGGTACTGGCAGGGCATTTCTCCCAGGTCATGACTGGCTATTTGGTATTTGTCCGACCCCAAATCTGTCAGATATCCTCCGCAATGCCAAGACAAAATGGTTTGAGGTCGCATGGGCCTACGATTCCAACATGTTTTGGTTATATGAATTATATAAGCATTATTGTTACTTACCCTCACCATGACCCCAGCCTTCTGGCTGGTCAAAATTGAGGACCTAGAACTGGGATCGGTTTCCTTTATACTTCCTTTGGCCAACCTTTGACGCACCTTCTGGCTATTGACTATAGTCATATAGTTACATGCACGGTCCATCTGATTATCTCATATGATCTCCCCAATTCTAGCGGTAAAAAAAAACACAGAAGAATATCGCCCCCAAAAGTGGCAACATTTCCATCCAAAAAATAAGATAGAAGATTCTCATGGTTCATCACATCTACAACCATTCCCTTATGATGTTTACCACTTTTTTCACCCATTTTTCACCACTTTTTCGATGCAAAAAATCGATGTTTCAGGCCACCTGGGTCAGTTGACATCTCTGGGCTTCGACCAATGCCGCCGTGCCGGGCAGCAGCTCAAAGCGCGCTACCCCGAGGCACGAATCCGCGCCTTCAGCACCGTTGCGTGGCGCCGGATGGTCAAATTGTGGGGCTAAGACCGTTCACCGCCAAAACGATTGCACGCCATATCTTTGTTGCTGAGATCCCTTTTTGTACTGAATTCATATAAATATAATACATGGTTAATTCTTTGGTGACATCCTGAACCACACCGATTGGTTTCTGGGTCTGGGTTCAACCCAGGATTTCCCCCGCACGATTCACACCGCCTCCTGCGTCCTACTGGGCTTCGGCGCCTCGGAGCCGCCTGCGGTCTCCGTGGCGGCGCCCGAGCGGCAGACGCTGCTGCCGAACTACGACGGCCGCTGCCGGCGCTACGCGGCGCTGCGGCAGCAGCTGATCGAGGCGGCGCACGCAGGCGTGCCGACGGCGCTGGAAATGATGCGAAGGGAGCTGGAGGAGATGCTGCTGCCGGTGATGGGAGTTGAACCGATGAAGCTTGGAGATATTTGGAGGTAGATTTTCCTATATTTCCTTTATTTTCAAAATATTCTTGGGGATGTTGGAGTTGGTTGAGGTTTAGTGAAGTTTAGTGGGGTAGAGAGAAACGATTGGACATCTTGAGGTTGATCTGCTTTTTAATTTTTGCTGCCTCTCTGCCTCTCTGCTCCCTTTGAGCGGTGGGATGGATGGTTATACCCATTTGCTGAACGCACCTCGTCTAGGGGATGGGTCGTGGTGAAGGTAAGCGGTGAGCAAGATTTGGGGCTTGGGGGGAAGGTTTGAGATGCTCATCGTTGTGACATAGCCTCCCTTGGGTCCTGTCTTGTGCACCCGTTACGGTTAGTTTCTATCTTGTAATCCTCCTCCTTCCGTTCCCTCAAAGGAAGAAAATCCTGGACTTCACTCCCTTCTGCGTCCATCAAGATGTGGTGGGCACTTTTGATGGCATCAACTGGGAGATGGCCAAGAAGATTGAGAAGTACAAGGCATCTGTGGAGGCCCGGACCCCTACGACTTGACCCATAGCCTATAACCAAGGCCCCATAACCTGCCATAGCCGGTTTCGGATGTTCAACGGCTTCCATGGTACCCTGGTGAAGCCTAGCAGTACAAAAGGATGTTCATCATGTTCATATTACTCAACTATATCTCTCAAATATATTGCTCCAATATATTACTCGAACATATTATTACTCAACTATATTACTCAAACATATTACTCAAATATATTACTCAAATAAATTACTCAAACATTTTATTTCTGAATATTACTCAAACACATTACTCATTTTTTTTTTTCAAACATATTATTACTCAAATAGTATACTCGAATAGATTATTCAAATATATTACTCAAACATATTAATCAAATATATTACTCAAATATATTACTCAAACATATTACTCAAATAGTATACTCGAATATATTGCTCAAACGTATTACTCAAATATGTGACTCAAATATATTACTCAGATATTACTCAAACATATTACTTAAATATATTATTCAAATATATTACTCAAATATATTACTCCAATATATTGCTCAAACAGATGACTCAAATAGTATGCTTGAATATATTATTCAAATAGATTACTCAAATACATTACTCAAATAAATTACTAAAATCTTGCTCAAACAGATTTCTCAAATAGCATACTCGAATGTATTATTCAAATTCCTTAACATTCCTTAAAATTCCCTAAATTTCCTTAAAATTCCTTAAAATGCCTTAAAATGCCTGAACATGCCTTAAAATGCCTTAAAATTCCTTAACAATCCTCAAAATTCCTTAAAATTCCTTAATATACCCCATCTTTTAATATTATAGTTATAGGGTTTGATCATGTTTGATCCCCATATGGCCATGTTCACTGTCACTTCGCCTGCGAGGCTGCAGCTTACGCCAATCCTGAGCTCCTGCGCTTGGCGGCTGGGCGATTGGTGCAGGCTCAGATTTCTCTGAAGTGATTTAGTAGTTGATGATCATGTCAACCCTAGATTTTTATATATTTTCCTGCTCATTCTTATGAAAAAAACTGGTTGATGTTCTTTTTTTGGGAGGGGTTCCCTAAATATTATGGTAATGTCAGCTGCGTCACCGCAGGATGTCATGGACTATCTGTCGCAGGATGGTCATCAGATCACGCTGTTGGCGGCGCATGACAACATGATGACGGCTTTTCTGGTGGCTTTGGACGTCTTCAAGGACTGGAGCAGCTTAACCAAGAAAACCATATTTGGGTGTAATTGAAAATGGGGGAGTCACAGATTAAGCCACCAAATCACCATTTTCGTTTTTCCGAATGATGAACCAGTGGATTCAGAGGTAGCATAGTTTCAACAGCCAATTGAAGTGGTTTCAACAGACTCTTGGCGTTTTTCGAGCACCATTTTCTGGCAGTTTTTATTCGGAGTATGCTCCACCCTAAGGTAAACAATAGCCACTAGGTTGGGTAAATTGGGTGATTTCACATCTGTATTTCCCCAATTTGCATCCCTTGTATCGGGGGTGTTGGGAGCAACCCCTGATGATTTTTTTCAACGGGGTTTGGGGTATGCTCTGCTTAACCCACTTGGACATCGATGAAAGAAAGCAGCGAATCGACCACGAGTGGAGACGCCTTAACAACGTGCAGAGGCAGAGGAACATGGAACCAATCTTCGGTGGATACATGTGGATACCACTGACCAGTCGAATCACAAAAATCATCCTGTTTACCTGCCATATCCTGCCATGAGGAGCAGTGGCCACTCTATGCCTCCATGGTCTTGTGCCTCGGACCCCTCCATTGACCATGATCTGCGAAGCACGCACAAGTCAAGCCATGGCATTTCCATGGCAACGAAAAATTGGGTGATCTTTTCAAAGGGATGGGATTTTCCATGGGATTTTCCATGGGATTTTCCATGGGATTTTCCATTGAGAAACCCCGTTTCAGTGGACGTCAGTGGACGTCAGTGGACGCCCGTTTCAGGTTAGAGACAGCTGAGCTGAACGGCCCGCGCTCGGTGCGCGTCCTAATGAACGATGAGGCACGCCATTCCTGGGGATCATGGGATACGGCGCCATACCACATGGAGAACCCCAACTCAGTTGTGTACCCAAATCACCCAATTGAAGTTTGGGGAAATGTGATTTATTTATCCATGGTGTGGATGAGATTTATTCCCTCGGATGACATACCAATTCTTTCGAAACGTCTTTTTGTCCTCATTTCCTCAGCAGATTGGTGTGTTTAGAAGTTGGGAGGGCCCCCAAAATGGCAATTTTATGGCCATTTTTTACAAGCAGAATTACGCCAACCCATTGGATCCCCGTTGTCTCCAGGTATGCCTGGATTGGGAGCCTTTGGAGACACTCCGCACCCGGGTTTCCGCCACGGTAATGTCTGCTGCGCAATACGCGGCAGCCTGTGATGGGATCGCTGGGTCCACTGCTTGAGGTTGAAGAAAGTGTCGACATGTTCCGGTTCCTCCTGTGGCTATGGCGCTTTAAATCATGGACCGCGAACACTGGGATGGTTGTGTGCTACAAATGATCAATTGATTTGTGATGTTGTGAATCATTTTTGCATACCAACTTCTTGAAACGAATGCAACCGGAGTTTTCTCAAGAGGGGGTACCCCAGAACCATTGGTATTCCAGATAGACGCGACCATTCAATTGGACGATCACTTGCTTGAGAAACACCCTCGATTGGCGGACATGAGTTGCCTGCTCGCAGCACATCGTTTTTTTGATGAACCATCAGAAATGCACATGCTGCAACCTGGTACTACAGCATTTTCATAAATTCATAGATGGTTTTCCTCTTAAATATTTTTCAGGAAAATCAAAGGAAAAACCAAAAATCAGAAGCTCATCATCTGGCAAAATGCATGGTTTGTGGCATCCTCCATTTTTTCGTGGCAGGCACGGGGCAAACTGATGGCCAATGGTAGGAGATCCCCACTAGAGCCACAAACTATGGCCATTGGTAGGACTTCAAACCCTCCATCTTTTTCCAATGAACAATTGTTTTTTCAAGTTCTTTTTTCAAGTGTAGAGAAGCTCTGAAATGATATGGTTGTACCTGTACATATTTTTTGTTGAATTCCTGTGAAATTTGATGATGGGGAAGGCCTTGAGCCAACTCTGCGGCTCACTCAAGAACGCCACGGCCGCGGCTATGGTGGGACCAGGGGTGGGGTTGATGCATTGAAATTGGGGATATCAGTTTTCAGATAAACTCATCTTGGTTTACCAGAAATTTAGGGGGTTATGTCAGAAAGCATGAAGATTGCACCAGGATGGGAAAAATTGACCAAAATGTTTGTTTTGAACTGAACCCTCACCAGCAAGAAATCATGAAACCAATAGAAACCAATTGGGATTTTAAGCTGCGCATAGAAACTTGAATTATGGTTATTGAACCAGCAAAGGAATGAAGATGACCAGCCAGAATGGAGATATTCGAAGTCGGAATGTCAAGTAAGTAGAAGAGTCAAGTAAGTCAAACATCATGCAAAGAGAAAGTCAAGGCACTGTCATGAAAAAGGTAGAAAATCGTTGAGTTTTTGGTAGAAACCTCGCGAAACGTTGTGTGTTCTCAGGTAAAGTGCGTTGAGGCGGTCGTCAAATTTACCCTGTTCGCGCAAGGTGTCGCGGCGGATGCGGAGTGGGCTCGGTTCGTTTCACGTGACAGGCGCAGCACTTCGTAACGTCGAAGTCGTTTTTTCGTGGCGGGCGCAGCACTTGGCCATGGCACTTTCATGCTCGGAATCTTTGCCTTGGAATTCTGGCTGCAACAGTTGTGTTTATTTTTAGTAGCAGGCGCAGTATTTGGTGAGCTTTGAGGCAAAACTTTCGTGGCAGGCGCACGACAAAGTGAACGCTACGAAGTGTTAGCGGTCATTTTTCGTGACAGTCGTCGCATTTGGTGATCTTGGAGGTATGGATTCGTGGCAGGTGCAGTACAAAGTGAAGGTTGCTCAGTGTTAGCGTGTATGTTGAGTGACAGGAGCAGTATTGGATGATCTTGCAGGTACAGATTCATCATCATCATCATCATCATCATCATCCGCCTCAGCAAGCGTCATTTGTCGAGCAGAGATGCTGCACGCATCGTGTCCGGAAAAAAAGAGTGCGCCCATGCCGATGCTTCGACCGAACCGAGCACAGAACACGGAGAGAAACAGGGTGTCGTCGTCATCATCATCATGTATGATTGGAATCAAGGCAGTCCATCCAATAGGCAAACACCAGGAATTCTCTCAAACAAAGTAGAGAAATTGGAACCAACAATTTTCTTTGGAGTATCCTCTCACTACCGCCTTGCCCCATTGCCACAACATTTGCCTCAACTTCCTTTATTTTTCAACTTCCACTCCACCTCTGCCATCACCTTCAATCAGAAGGTGCGCCCCGACCGGTGGGTGGAAGTGGATGAGTTGCCCAGCAGGGATTTGGAGATGGTTTCAACCAGATTTCTTGCTGATTTGCTCAGTGGTGAATGGATCTTTGCTGGCATGTTCAACCCCCCAAGCCGTGCTATTCAGATGAAGGGACTTTGGTGTATACCAGCTTGCCAGGGTCAATGAATGATCAGGGCTCGAGTTCGTTTCTTGATGTTGTTCTAAGTAATTTTGGGCTGAAAAGGTTTATTGGCAGAAATGATGCACGAAGGAAGCTTGCGGTGATGCATGGAAATTCTGTGCGAAGTTCGTTGAGCCGTTGCAAGCTTCATATCAACTACATGTGCACCATACATGGCCGCAATCAAAAACTTTGCTCAAGCGCACTTTGTGTAGCTGCAAAATCCCATTTCGGAAGTTGCGCCATGGCCCGCGTGATCGCAGTCCTGAGCCTTGCAGCTTTCGCTTCTCGCCTTGAAGGGGACTGGTGGTCAAAGAAGGTCGACTGTTCTCTTCTCAAGCCGCCGCCATATGGGCTGAGGATGGAGAATAGAAGCTTCTGTCTTGATGTGGGTTGTCACCGGGAGCTGCGTACAGTCGTCAATCTGAACCAAAAGGATTGCGGGGAGCATTTCGTTCGCCTCAGCGCTGTGGATGACTTTGTGGCCTTAAAGTGGAAGGTTCGTTATCGCAAAGGGGTTCTCCCAGTTGAATTTTGTTCTGCTATGTCTACGGCCGTCTGGACGAAAGGGCCCAAAATCTGCTCGGCCTAGAAGGGAGACGCCATGTGGAAGAATGCAGTGATGTATGTCGAGGATACTTGCAAGAGACATCTCTGTCACTTGGCAAAGTCGGGCGAATGGAACACATTTGGAGGGGAATCCCAAAAAAAAACAAACCTTGGTATCGCAATTGCCAGTGGCACGAGTACGCGTACAACAAGGCCAAAGGCATTGAAGAGGTATTCAAATTTCAATGCTGGCACGGACCCAAATCCTATGGTGACCTGATGCCCGACTTCACTGACTTTGCGGGCCGCCATGGTCTGCTCACACAGACCCCTGGGACTGCGAGGTTTAACAAAACAGTCTGCGGATGCCGCGCCGTAGACGACTGCTACGAGCCAAAGCAGCGAAGCGTGCCATGGCTCAGCCTTTGAGAACTCCTGCGGTGTCCAAAAAGAACTTGTCCGGCAAGTGGTTGTCCTCAGCGATGTCATCCTTTCATATCTTTTCTGCATCTCACAGCGTGAAACTTTGTTCTCAAAGACCTTTGACTGTAGGCGTTCATTTCATTCACAGCTGGGTGTTTGTTTTGTGTCCAGCGCTTTTCAAACTACAAGTTTCAACTGCATATTGCCATCGTGGCAGGTAATCAAGTTCATCTTCAACTCGTTGCGTGCTCATCCGCCAGGTTGCCACTCATCCCAATATTTTATAACGGTGTAGGCGGTGTAGGGGTAAATTTTTGGGGATAATCTTAACTAGATGTTTGGGAAAGAGCTCTATGAAGGTCTGAAGTGGAGAAGGGCACCAGTGAACAGCTACTGGCCATGGGGGGCATCACCCATTCCCATACCGTACCAGTATGAATATAATGGATATCCATGAAAATGATGTTTCCTGTTTTTTTGATAGATGAAAATTGTGGTTTTGGTGGGAGGGATCCAAAGATTTCTCCTGCTAGCTGAATTATGTTGAATGAAGCACCGAGACTTTGGTTCATGTGAAGTGGCAGGATCGAAGTTTGGGGCAGCAGTTGATCAATGGGAATTTCAGGATCCAACAGATGGAGGTACGTAAACGTACCATATTTTCAGGCCATATTTTGTGGGGATATCCGTATAGAAAGGCCTTTTTTAAAAATGGTAGGTACCTCCGTCCTCAATCGGTTCCTGCAACCATCTTTTTGGCGCAGGCTTTCGCAACCATCCCAGTGAAGTTGGTGAAGGTGCCATGGTGGAGACCCACTGGGTGAGGATTTAGGGAACCAAAATTGGGGAACCCACCAAGAAAGATAGAGCTTAGTAAATCATCACCACTTTAGTGGGATTTAGCCAATTTTTTTTTTTTTGGGGGGGGGTACTATACAGCATCTCAAACGTCGCCAAGCTCTTTTTTTGCCGGGTCGGTACGTACAGGAGCACCTCGCGCACCGCGGTGGAGACATATTCCTGGGATGAAGCAAAGCAGCGCATTGATGTGCATTACAGGCCTGATGGGATGGCGCTGGCTGCCGGATGATTACCGGTTGACACAGCTGTGAAGGATGGTTCATACTTAGTATCTTGAAATAATTTCAATTTCATATACTTCAACCAATTGTTTTAAAAACTGTGTTTACACAGCTTTCCGATTGACCAAAAATGTCTCAGAATTATCCAGACTCGTTCGCTGTGGGGTCCTTAGAGCTGAATGTTTTTTGGACAGACTCAGCCTTCAGAGATCACGGGATGTTTCCACACATCACTGGTTTAAGGCTTCAAATTGTGTATATATATATACATAACATGTTATATACCATATAGTATGAATACACAAAAATATAATACTACATTATACTATATATAACTATATATTATATATATACACATATTTTCATAATTATATATATATATATATTTATGCACCCGATTTGATGCATATTCCAAGTGACCAAAGAGGATGCTGCTCCGTCCAGGTTCAACGAGGATGCTCACGATGGACCTTTGAACGACAGCTATCAGCGTGGATGGGTGCAGAACAAGGCGTGGCGTAGGTGGGGATCGGG
>Ga0126342_10020294_pt1:0-10000 | contig 11188 bp, 9 predicted proteins | sample Cyp1metagenome_FD_92528 | JGI IMG/M metagenome (GOLD analysis project Ga0126342, IMG submission 92528) | Coral microbial communities from Lord Howe Island, Old Settlement Bay, Australia - Cyphastrea 1 metagenome | ecosystem: Host-associated > Invertebrates > Cnidaria > Coral ...
AAACGGGAATTTAAGGGAAAAAAAGAACGGGAATTTAAGGGGAAAAAAAAAACGGGAATTTAAGGGAAAAAAAAACGGTAATTTAAGGGGGAAAAAAAAACGGGAATTTAAGGGGGAAAAAAAAACGGGAATTTAAGGGGAAAAAAAAACGGTAATTTAAGGGAAAAAAATAAGGAAAAACAAACTTAAGCCTTGACTTGAGCCTTAATCCCAAAAAAAAAACACCACAAATAAAATTAAATATAAAGAAGTAAAGTATTTGAAAAAAAATGGTTGTGTCTTTCAGAAATTAAGAAAATCAGACCCTTAAATTCTACAGACCTGTGGAATTTAAGGAATTATCGGGAATTTAAGGAGAAAAAAAAACACGGGAATTTAAGGGGAAAAAAAAACGGGAATTTAAGGTTAAAAAAAAACGGGTCCCACTGTTCAGCTGTTCGTTGTCAAAATTGCACGTAACAAAGCTGTTGGTTGCATGTTTTGTAAAACAAAACATGATGGAATCCGTCATAACTCCACTTCCATAGTATAAATCAAATAAGAAAATCTAATAATCCTTATATCCCCATAAATAGCTTAAGAGCTGGGATTACGAAACACCACACATATATATATATATACATACATATATACATATATAAACAAAATAAATTCCTTTGATGGGGCGACTTCTCCCCCAGCCCCCACGGCTCGCGCCAACCCCAGGCCCCCAGGCCGTGGATCTGCGCCATCCTTGCGCAAGCAGACGCCCTGCAGCGGCATCCACCTCGGGGTTAGTGAAAAATCGCTGGGTTTCGGCATGAAAAACTGGGATTGAACTGGGAAAATACATTTATTACATATATGTATATATATACATATAATACTGGGGAATGAACTCATATATATATATATAATGTAAATAATGGGGTATGGGATTAGCATGAAAAATTGGGAAGCTGCGATATGACTTGGGGGATTGAATCCTTCATTTCCATCCAGAAATAGGGAATGTTCACCGTATTTTGATTTGGACGTTAACCATGTGAAAATCCAGGCTCAACCATTTTGGAGTCATTTGGTTTTGTCCAGAAGTTGAAACAGAGTATACCCAAAAAAAGGCTTCTCGTACGTAAATAATGATGAATGATGGGATGTTGTGGTTCTAAACAATGAGAACCTCCCTCTCCTGCATTTGCAATCCTGACTTTACTTGAAAGCTTGGACTATACTAGGCCTGGATCCTTTTCGCTGCGAAACATGAGGTTTCTCAACATTCACGTGTATATGTATATATGCTGTATGTCTTTATGTGTCTATATATATATGTATATATATATATATATACCTGTGTGTATATATGTATGTGTATATATGTATATATATATATATGTACAAGTAGCTGCTTCGTAACAACGCACAAACCTGAAATAAGGTTTCACTTGCAGCAGAACTACGAGCAGTCCCTCCACACAAGTTGGGGCAGGGACCCGATGATCTAAGGACAGCCGATGAGGCTGCACTGAACTTCTTATCAATGGGTGGGTGTAGTGGAAATCATGCGGTTGAAACTTAAAACCATAGGTCTTTGCCCCCAGGGCCCCAAATATAGAGGTTTCCTGCAAATTTTAGCCTCCAGCAGTTCTGGAATCTTGTCATTCAACCAAATCATTGTAAGACCAAGCAAATTGGGGACATCACAAATGATATCTTATTGGGTATCTCTAAAATCCTCGACAGAGAAGAGGGACATCTAAGGGAATATCCGAATGTAACCCATCTCAAGTTCGCACCAAAATGAGCTGAGTGAGCATTGTATCTTTGGAATGGCCTAGAGTCGCTTAGAGTATCATGTTGAAAGGTGATCCTCAAAAACCTGAGACTTTGGCCACGAGTTTGTTTTGGGTAACCTCAATACCTGGTCATCTTTTGAAGCCACACGACGGCTTCAGAAGGGGATGAGTCACGCAGTTGGGTACCCAAAAATGGGATGACGTATTTTGCAAATGGGGATGGGTCAAAACCCTGGTACCTAGTGAACCCCAAAATAGCTGGTAAATGGATGTTCATCCCACTAAAAATGTATCTATAGGTATTGACACATACCCAAATAAAAATGAGCAAAATCTCTGGTTTTGTGGGCAGCTGTGGGCCAGTCTTGGCTACTTCTCACCGATCCCAACAACCGTTTAAACATGCCGTTGTTGTCACCGCGTCACGCGACCGCATCTTCCAGAAAGATCTCATCTGATAGCGTTGAGCCTTGGGCATTTTGGGCTTCAAGCAAGACCGGATGTGCCGGACCCACCCGCAAGTCGTCTCTATTCTATACATGAAGCATAATATAAATGTTGCCCAGGTAGGGCCAGGTAGGTTTGGAAAAAGCACAAATCCACCAGTCTATACGAAATAGGCTGTTGGCTCCGGCCCACCTGAGTCATTCTGCTTCTGTGAGTGCTCGTTGGCATCATGGCCACATACACAAGTGAGCCTTAAGCTTGGACAGCTAGGGGCACTTGGATTTGAAATGGGGCTGGATTCGGGATGAAAATTTGGATATCGAAGCTAGGATGGTTATATAATCCTGAAAATGTGGACGTGGATGGGACAATACCTGTTTATATTTTTCTACAAATTTGGGGGGATGAACATCCAGTAAGGAGATATTTTGGCGTTAAGAGAAGGGCACCAAGCCTTTTGAGCAATACTCATATCCATATGGCCAACAAAAGTGTTGCTGCACTTTGTTTATGTCTACAACAACTGCACAGTCTGTTCGTGCATCTAGCCCCCACAAGACACAATTATTTTCAACCTCCTGGCCACTGCTAACTTTCAGCAGCTTAGCATTTGCCACAGGACACCCCTATGGCATTTTGTGATTGCTTGATTTCGCTAGATTGTTGAATTACTCTGGTAGGGCTCTACTGGTAGATATAATCTCAGAATATCTACAGTTTGGTAGAGATATACCTATGGTTTTATGGGTTTATAAACTAACTTGTAACCATCACAACTGAGGAGCAGTAGATTGTGTGTGTGTGCACCGCCTCAGAGATGAACTATCCCTTGCCCGAAGTTTTGCTGGGTTTCACAAGCTGAGCTGATCTTTCTCCCGATTTCATGTCAAACAAATGGGTCCGGTATGGGTCAAGACAGTCAAGACCCAAAAATCATTGCAGATTTGGGGGAGGAACATCCACTTGCCAGAGATTTTGATGTGAATAGAAGAGCACCTGGGTTGTCGATCCATTGCCAAAAAGCAGCGAAATGCCCCCGCATTGCTTCATATGCCCCTTCTTTGTTCTGTTGATATCCCCAGGTACCCCCAAGTCTGCAACTCAAAACCTGAAAAAAGGAATGAGAATTGGCAAGCGCAATGGTGTCCTAGTCTTGGATGTGGGGTTCCAAGAATCATGCGCTTATCTGACTCGTATTACTAACCCACTAATGTTGCAATTTTCCATCATTCTAACTGGTTCAAATCCTATGGATATTAATCACTCACCTCCATATACACTTGGGTTATACAAAATCACGCCATCATGATCATCCCCTACTCCGCTTCCAGGGCAATAAACGCGGCTGGTGGCTGGTACATGGATTTGGCTTGACAAGTCATGGAGTGGTACCTGGTGACTGTCCGCAAAGAAAACTGCAACGGGAAAGGTCACCAAGAATGACCAAGATATAGAGAGAGAAGGGGAACGGGAGGGGTATAATCACATTTCGCTGATCTGAGAATGGCGTTGACCCGTCTCCATATCTTCATTTCCGTTGCTACATTCTTGGGATAGAAAAGGCACTATCAGACTGGATGGTAACCAATATCTTCAGGTCCTGAGTCGTTCCTGAGAAGATGCTCGGGGATGATCCACAATAACTATACTATGGTAAGCCCCCAAACCTTTGGATAGAATGTGCTGCCAAATCCCATCATAAAAAAAAAAAAATAACCTCCGAGCAGATAGAGTCTAGCATTTTGACATTACCAAACTCTACCTATTTTTTGGGGCTACTACGCCTATGTCCAGATGACGCCCTGATCCCGACCGGGGGCTCACTTGGACTCCATCTCCTCCATGCTAATCCTGAGCGGTGGACAAACTCAGCAGACCCTTCAGAGATTTTACGCTTTGGTAATTTACCACTTTGCCATGATAGATGGCCCTTGAAATGCTTTCAAGTAGATGGTTTACCATGTTTTAACATTGTCACCAGAGGCTACCAGCACGAATGCTTGGAATGGCATTTGTGTCACTTGATACAACTGCAGGGTGATTTATTAATTCCAGGCTGACTGCGAAACATTTCGGGCCGTTGCCAACTTCGCCACCACTTCAACCCTTCAAGCAGCAATTGTCTGGATGAAAGTTGGATGCAAGGTGGGAGCAAACACCTCTGAAAGTAGCCATATCGGAAATCGAATGGCTGATATCAAACTAAAGCCAAGAGGGTGGACTTAACCTGAAACTTCAAAATGGGCCAAACATGGCGTGCCACGGTTCCACGCCAATTTCACAGAGGTATCTTTGGGATGCTGAATAAATCCTCATCACAGATATTACAGGCATGTTGGGCATCCCTTCGGAAAAATGCCCTTTACGGATGCCAGAAACAACAACAACAACAACAACAACGACAACGACAACGACAACGCCAACGCCAGGGCATCGCAGCGTGAAACAAAACAGCAATAGTGGAGCTCATGGTCCGGGGATGGGTTAGCTGAGCTGTGTTCAGAACCCTGCGTCGTCCCTTTCTTGGCTAGTTACGAACGGGATTCCCCCACTGGATTGTGATATTCCCCAGTACATTCGTTAGTATAATCTCCAACAAGCATTACCCAGGCAAGCCGGGGGCGGAAGTTTCAAATTTGAAGCGCTTGTAGCCTATAGAGCGGAGCAAAGGCTGTGCCTATGGGTGACAGGCAAGCCCCCTGCGCTTCACAGCAACAAGCTCTTGATTTTTCAACCTGATGCCGATGCCGTGTCTTTTGAATCTAAGCCCATTTCATCTGATCTCATCGCACGGCAGCTTCTCTTGGAAATCGCTCACTGCATCCCACTGTCACCGCAGTCTGTGTCATCCCATCTCATCTCAACTCATCTCATGTCTTCTGAGTTTTCTCACCTCATCTCACCTCATTCCATCTGATGTCTTCTCTCCCTTTCTCAGCTCTTCTCAGCTGATCACAACTGTTCTCATCTCTTCTCATGTTTCTCATCTCTTCTCATCTCAGATTTTCACACCTCTTCTCAACTCTTCTCAGCTCTCCGCAGCTCATGTAAGCTCATCTTATGTGTTCTCATCTCTTCTGTCCTCTTCTCACATCTTCTGAGCTCTTCTCAAACCTCAGCTCTTGTCAGCTCGTCTCACCTCATCTCAGCTCTTCTCGGCGCTCTCAAATCATCTTACCTGTTCTCTGGCCAAAAACGAATCTCTGCGCCAAAGCAAGCAACCCCTACTCTTTCTACAGAGAAGATTTGACACAGAGAAGCTTTTACACACAGCAACCTTTTGCACAGAGAAGCTTGTACACGCAGAAGCCCTTTCACAGAGAAGCGTTTACACGCAGCAAACTTTTACCCAAAAAATCTTTTACACACAGAATCTTTTACGCAGAGAAGCCTTTACACAGAAGCTTCTACACACAGCAAGCTTTGACACCAAGAAGCTCCTATACAGAAAAGCTTTTGCACACAGAAAGCTTTTACACACAGAACATTTTACACAAAGAAGCCTTCACACAGATTTTACACACAGAAGCCTTTTCACATCTTTACACACAGCAAGCCTTCACACAAAGAAGCTCCTACACAGAAAAGCTTTTATACAGAGAAGCTTCTACACACAAAAAGCTTTTACACAGAGAAGCTTTTACACACAGCAAGCCTTCACACAGAGAATCTTTTACACACAGACACACAGAAGCCTTTACACACAGCAAACTTTACACACAGAAGATTTTACACACAGCTAGCTTTTACACAGAGAAGCCCTTTCACGGAGAAGCATTTACACAGAGAAGCTTTTACACACAGAAGTTTTTACACGCAGTAAACTTTTACAGAGAGAAGTTTTCAAACAGAGAAGCTTTGCACACAGAAGCTGTTACACACAGCAACCTTTCACACACAGCCAGCTTTTACACAGAAAAGCTTTTGCACACAGAAGCTTTTACACACAGCAAGCTCTCACACAAAGAAGCCCTAACAGAGAAGCATTTACAGAGAGGAGTTTTTACACACAGAAGCCTTGCACAGCTCTTACACAAAACAGAGAAGCTTTTACACCGAGTTAGGGAAGCTTTTATTCACAGACAGCTTTTACACAAAGCAAGCTTTCACACAGAGAAGCATTTACACAGAGGAGCTTTTAGACACAGAAGCCTTTACACAGCTTTTACACACAGCCAGCTTTTACACAGACAAGCTTTTTCACAGAGAAGCATTTACACTGAGAATCTTCTGCACAGAGAAGATTTTACACACAGCAAGCTTTTAAACTGAGAAATCTGCTGACAAATCACTATCGCAGCCTTGATGCAACCACTCCAGTACGATTGACGATGTCCAGCTGCAAAAGACGCCTGAACTGTCAGTTCCGCTGCGCGGCCGATCCGGGAATGATCCCGGTTGAAACGAGCGTGTTTCGAAACCGTCCACCGGACAAGCTTCCCCATCCGCTATCTCTCCAAAACGCATTTCATGCGAGACTTTCCTCAAAAAGTGAAAATGGAAGATGTGAAAAGAAGCTTTCGTGCGAGACGTTCCTCAAAATCTGAAAGTGGCAGATGTGAAAACGAAGCTCTCCTGCGAGACTTGCCTCAAAAAGTGAAAGTGGAAGATGAACGAAGCTTTCGTGCAAGACTTCCCTCAAAATCTAAAAGTTGCTGTGACATGTCTTTGCTTTGACATCCTTTTCCTTTGACATCCCTTTGCTTTGTGACATCCATTGCTCTGTGACATCCATTGCACATCCATTGCCATCCGAAACACGGAACTTAGACTTTCAAACTTCCTTTGATCATGATGAACCAACCAATATTTTAAACACTGCTTAGTTTGCGACTTTCACACATTGCTACGGGGGCGCAGTAACTCACCCTGTGACCACCCCGTGATTGGCAAGTAGCCCATCATCTTCTGCTTTCGCAATATCTCTTTGAGCTTCCTCGGAGATGGTGCACTGGGACATTGGTGTTTTAGTGCCCCATGGCACTAAAACAGACAGCAACATGGCATCACTGAGCCATCGGTTTGGTGCAGAAATGTTGAAAACAAAAGGACCTTTCTTGAAAGTACCCTCCGGTAAATTAACATAACTATGGAAAATTATAAGCAGCCCACCGCTCATCCTGCGGATCCTTTTCAAACTGATCTACTTGGAATATCTTGGAATAGTTGTTCGACGTATTTCGCTGGTTCAATGCTTCTATTGGTTGGTGAAATCCCCTGTTTTTCTGCGTGCATCCCCACTGCCTGCTAATCAAATGCCGTAAATGCCGTGAGATCCGCTCTTGGTTGTTGCAGAGGCCCCTGTTGTTGACTTTCTGCTGATAAGATGCCCATGTTATCTATTCTTCGCATCCAGGTTTGTCCACCTAGGACCCCCCCCCTTGATAGTTTACTGTACAGAAATAGACCAATTCTGTTCTTGGAGACTGGGGGATCTCACAAAATAAACCATCCAAAATTTGTGGCTTGTCCTATTTGGGATGATCTACAAGAACCTCCTTAAATGGTTTTTCGGATTTTCCCATCATGGTGACGCATTGAATCATGGATCCCATCCCAATGAAATTCCCCGATTCGGATGGCATTTTTCTATCCCATCAACCCGCCCTGCGCAATCAAACATGGCCAGCTGGGAAGTCCCGGAACTCAATGGGCATTTCAAGGGACAAGTCATCGAACTTGATGGAGAATTGTCAGTCAATCCATGTTTGTCATGTTTGGGTACCCTCTGGTACACTAACATAGCTATGGAAAATCACTATTTTCAATGGGTAAATCCACGAACTAAATGGTGATTTTCCATAGTTATGTAAACGTTTACCAGAGGGTAAACCTTTCATTTTTTCGGATCCCTCATTCAACCCATTTGCTGAAAAATTTTCAACGGGCACCGCCAAGTGACGCTTTGGAACTCGTCACCTCAGCACCAGCTGGTGGAGTAACCAGGAAACCTGCCGATTTCATTCTCTCAAAATAGCGTTTTGCCATATAATCCACTGCTCCAGCATCATTTTCCATATGGCAGTGTGTCAAAACCTGGTACCCCTGTAGTTCACATCAAAATAGCTGGTAAATGGATGTTCATCCCCCTAAAAATGGTATCTATAGGTATTGATCCATAGCCATATAAAAATGAACCATGGCTGCCATTTGGGGTGTATACTCAGTATACTCCACGTTCAGACGCACAAAAAATATGTGCTTTACCAGGAAAAACAGGCCTTTACCCTTTACCGTTCGATGTCGGGAGACCATCAACAATAGTGGGGATTTGAAGCACCATCAGCAGCAGCAATATAGTGCCGGCCTATTGAAAAAGAAACTGGGATAGGGCTCAGACTATTGCAGTGTGTCTCCACAGTTAGCAACAGGTGACACTCAACAACTGGTTGTTTTGAAACTGAGTGAGAATCCCCACACCCAATTGTTCATCGATGTTTTCCTCTTTAAAGTGTTTGTTTTTGGATCCCCATTTTGAGACAAAGCAATATCCAATTTGAACACCCGCGTTTGGGGAATTCTCCAACTGGCACCTATCACGTCGAGGAGGTTTCGGGAAGATCGCCAACAAGAGTGGTTTGATAAAAGCAGCCAATGGAGGAAGACTTCTAGAAACCAACAATATACCCATCAAACATGATTATTAAAAAAAAAACATTGAGTTGGATGATTTTTCCATTTGAATAGCCATCTCTCAAAGATCTCCCAGCCATGGTTGATGCCCCCGTCATGAGGCTCCAGGCATTTACATCCTGCGTTGGTGCAATGAAAGCGATCTCGACCAAAAATGTCTTTCACCATGGCGGCACTTTTCACGCCCAGGTTGCGTCAGTGGTGTGACCTGTGTTGGAGTCAGCTTGACCCAAACCTCAATGGTCACTGCAACAAACTGCAAACCTTTGATCATGCAGCTGCACCAAGTATCAATGCCGTTGAAAACCTGCGGATATCATAGTATCTGTAGCAGTAGACAGCTGCTTGACATAGGATAGATGTGGTCCGGGCGAAAAAAATGCCTTCACTTGCAAAATTCAAGCTCAAAAATGGAAGTTGTTGGGACATGCAATGTTAAGCATAAAAATTGCCGCTCTCAGAAGATGACAGAACATGTGGATACTGCGGCAGGCGCCAAAAAACAGTACACTCCTTCCATATGCATGTCAAACAGATGTATCAAATGGTTTCAATCTAGAGAAAGGTTGGCTTGTGCACAGCACTGAAATTCACTGAAATGGAGGATCAAAAATCAGCAATCTGTCCACACTATGTTCACCTTCCAGAAATTGACCGACTCCACTACTTGGATGTGCATCGTACCTATGATGGTATTATGATGGTATTTCAGCCAATGTCGCAGAAACCTCGCCATGACCAGTCTCTGAGGATCCGCACAGGAATTCCAAAGGTTCCCGATACCACAACGAATGCCATGAGGCGTCAGCCTACGTTGCGGATCATGTACTCTGCGCCATGTCGGCCACATAGCCCCTGTTGCGGTGTGCATTTATCGAACTTGCAGATACCTCTCTAAATATGTATATATATATATATGTATTACGTATTTTCAAACAAAAAGTGTATGTTTTTGGTCATGTGTACATTGCATGAGTTGTTGCAGTTGCTGTATAACTATCTGAATACGCACTCTTTAAAAAAATGCATCCGGCCGCATGTATTTTTGTTGTGTGTCTGGATTTGGATGCAAGCGGTCTGAAGCCCTAACACAGTATGTTGCCAAGTGCTCACAATCCGGCAGGTCACAAAAAATCAAAACCTGTGAA
>Ga0126342_10020295_pt1 | contig 11187 bp, 10 predicted proteins | sample Cyp1metagenome_FD_92528 | JGI IMG/M metagenome (GOLD analysis project Ga0126342, IMG submission 92528) | Coral microbial communities from Lord Howe Island, Old Settlement Bay, Australia - Cyphastrea 1 metagenome | ecosystem: Host-associated > Invertebrates > Cnidaria > Coral ...
ATTATATATGTATATTATATATATATATATTCGTATATGTCTATTTATAATATATATATATATATGTGAATTTGATTATATGATTACTATATTTCAACTGAGAGTTATTTTGATAGCTATATAGTTATATCACCAATATTTCACCAATACATCCCAAACAAATATCCCCATGAAATGCTTAACCCCGCTTTTTCCTGGTGCATGGTAAATCCCTCACTCTTTGATGTAAAGACTGACTAAAAATACGCAATATCTTGAGGTATATTAACTCCACCCCCATTTGTGGTGGTTCAAACCATGCCCCATGTTTTGGATGGTAGTCACATATGATAACTCAACCATACTCAATACTCAACCCCTACCACCCTCCCCAACCACATCAACCACCATTCGCCTGAAAGATCACCTGGATACGCTCATAGCTGGGCGGCAGCATGCGCGAACCGCGGAAGCAAATCACGCGACCATTTTCGAGGTAAGGCTCCCGTAGCCACCTTGGTCTGGGAAGATGTGCTGATGTGCTGGGTTTTCGCTCCCCAACTTTCTGAAAAGTCAAGGGGTTCTCGCGTTGACTTATATAAGTATGACTCAGTATGACTGGGAGATCGTCATCTCCTTTTTCGCTAAAATCGAAAAGATGTCCAAACCACCAATCAGATTGGACATGATTGGACCCAATGGGTTGTCATATCCCAACATGTTTTTGGTGGGTTACCCAATCAGTCACAACATTGGTGGCTTGTACCACGAGTTGTTGGTCCAGCATTACCAGCATGACGAGCCACTCGGCTTCGGCTTCGTGACCCTGGCACACGACTCATCGGATGAGGCAACGAAGTGGCAGAATGATCACTGGATTCGTTGGACAGCTGAAGTCTGAACCCCACATTTCTGGGAAACAGATGGAAACAGGACATTCCTTGCCACTTCTCGTGGATCCTCATCCCACACCCCAGTGGGGAACCTGCGCAAAGTCCCGTGCCCAGAAGCGATCCAGTCTCCGGCTCAATCGACTGGGCCTAAAGGCGCAAAACCCCAACAAACACCTTGTTTTTTTAACTGTACTTCGTATGTTTTTCAACAGGGAAAATGATGGTAAGCCATGGTAAACCATGATTCATCATGGCGATCATAGGGTACCCTATTTCAACCTTTGATCTGGCATGATCCAGTAGTCCAGGCTGGACTCTGTAGTCGACTGCATGGGGCACTCATTTTGGTGACATGGCCACGCAATGATGGCTTGAGATCCATCAAGTGCCAATGCTGTAGATTCATGTAGATTCTACCAATGCACTTTCAGAAAAAAAGATGAATCACTGGAAACCAGCCCCAGTATATCTCATTCCGTTCGTGATCGGACATGGTCCTGGACCCACGAAATCCAGCAGTAGAGGCCTGGAATAGCCATCAACACTGAAGTATGCGAAGACCTCCTGCACTTCAGCACCAGACATTGGGCCTGACCAACCTTAGCCAAGATCTTGGCCAAGGGGCACAACCGGGGTTCCCCATGGGGCCCCTTTGGGCCATGGGGCACTCTGGGGCCATGATGGTGTTTCTGCCAGGCCCCACCTGGGATGTAGCACACCTCCTGCTCCACCCAGTTCTCACAGATCCAGCAGCAGCTTTCTCGGGCACTGACCTGGCTGTTGGTTGGGTCTCCGTTTTGGTCAAGATTCTAAGCACCCATTTCTATCCATGTCTCAACTATTTGCTTCAAATATCTTCAAATCATCCGATTTTTGTCCATTCGAAACTATCCAAACTATCCAGCTATTGGGGTACCCCCCACCTCCTCCAGCCGGGATGAGAAGAGAGCAGGCTGCACTTTCGCATGCACGCCCAACCAGGCCTGGAAGGTAAGACATCCATGTTGGGAGGTGATGACTTTTGATATGGAGGTTTCCATAAATGGAGGTACCCCAAAATGGATGGTTTATAATGGAAAGCCCGATTGAAATGGATGATTTGGGGGTACCCATATTCTAGGAAACCCCCATATCTTTAGATGATTTTGGCCACAAGAACGAAAACCAACAATGACCAAATGTACAGGAAGTGAACCGATATTCGCTAAAAAATTGACTTTTCGAACATACACTCTCCAGGCTGTTCCTCATTCTTAACGTCTCTGTGGACCTCGGTTATATAAGCAACACCAAGCGTATTGTCAGTTGCTCACCTAAAATTCTACCATGACCAGGGAAGAGGGTCAGCGGTGGCCTTTTCAAAGCCCAGATCGCCCTCTGAGAAGACATCGGATTTCTCCACCTAGCGTTTGGTTGGGAAAATCTTAACTAACCGTAACTAACCACTGGAAACCCATGGTTTTAACCACTGGAAACCCATGGGTTTCTACTTCCATCCAGCTCTTGGAGAAAAAACTGGAAAAAGGGGATGTGCGCGTTTCGAAAACGCGATTCATTGCGATTCCTCCTAAATTTCCTGGAAAGCAAGTCAACAAGTGAAAATCCACGGAGTTTCACCTCCACATACCCTGGTTTTCGCATCAAAACAGCTGGTTTTCGGCAAATGTTCACCCCCTGATTCCACTGATCCCATAGCTTTGCTCCGCTTTGCTCCAAGGCACTCGTCTCAGCGATGGACTAAAGGGCTCGTTGGCCAGCTTCACCTCCTGCGACAACTTACTGCAGAGAATGGGGGAATGTGATGGTTGTTAATGGTCATTAATATGTCATTATAGATCATTCCCCCAAGTGCCTACCTGGCGCACCAGTAAGACTTAAAGGGCTCCTCCACGAAACGCCCCATGCGTTCGGGTCGCAGCTGCTGCGGCATACTTCGAACCTCAGAAGGTCGTTCTGCTGTTGTTCATCATGGGAGGTTTCAGAAGTCATGGGGCGTACCCCAGTGATCATCAACGTCGACATGACCATGACTTAGTGACTTAGCATAGACTAAAATGTCCGTGGCGACTTGAGGACCCCCCTGTGATCTTCAGAAACCTCCATATGGGTATGGATCAATACCTATTAATACCATTTTTAGGGGGATGAACATCCATTTACCAGCTATCTTGATGTTCACCAGGGGTACAAGGTTTTGACACACTGCCATATGTCCATGACTTACAGGAAATCACAATTTCAGAACTGCGCCAAAGTCACCCAACCATCGAGTTGCCTTCTGACTCGCTCCCGTTGCAATAACTCCTGGGCTGTGACACTTTGCTGTGGAGAATCGAACATTTTTTTCATGATTTAGCCCTGATTCAGCTATGAAGATGATGTAAATAGCTTTGTTAAATATGGTTTAATTACTAGAGGGTATCATCATTGAAGATCATAGTGGATTTGTCCTTCTATGAATTCACCGAACAATGGGAAAAGGACATCTATGTGGATGTCTCAATCCATTTCTTGCATTTCTTGCCACCCGCTGTCCCGTTCAGTGCCATGTCCTCCACCTGGTGAGGTGCCCCATGTGCCAATTCCACTTGGACCATGCCAATGTCATCGACATAGGCACCATTGCCTGGGCTTTTCCGGCACCAAGACATCAACATCTCCAACATCTCCATGTTAGTAAGAAAGAATCACCCCTTGCCACCGCCTGCCAGGTGTAGCCCAAACAGCGTGTGGTTGGCCCTTAGAGCTTCAGCGAAGACTTCGCAGTCTGCTGAAGACAAACTATTGTAGGAGAGGTCCAAGTGGAAGAGGGTATCGCATTCCTTGGTAGATTCGCATCAACTCGGTCCCAAAAAGAAAAGTCGAAATAGGGACACCCGACCGTGCTATGTGAAGACTTCAAAAGGACCATTTTGGTGACATTTCGTGGCACCCAGTTTCTTTGGCCATAGCCCATAGGGCCACATACAATCAGACAGGCAGCTGAAAAGACGCTCGCCAGGGTCTTGACCGCTTTGCTGCAGTTATTGCAAAGTTCGCAGCTGCAGGAACCGGAAGAGCCCTGGCATCCTGAGATGACAGCCACAGATGACCACATCACAATCATCATAGCAAGGACAAGGATAGAATTCGGTGAAATCCCACTCAAATCTTGATGACTTGCAACCATCCAAAATTGGGAGTTGCTGTTTGAAGTGACCTGCAATCGACTTTGGATTTGACGCTAATATCATAGCACCAAGGCCCCCTCCTTTGGTGAGTCTAAATGCAGATCTGGCGTCGCAGGCCAATGCAATTCCAGGCCAAATTCAAGCACCACAGGTGCCCCTTCCGTCTGGAGTTGGTCTTTAAACCTGGCACTAAGTCACGAAAAAACCATGGTCTACCATGGTCAAGTTATGTCAAGTTCCTTATTAGGCCCCTATTTTTTTGGCTGATGCCTGTTGGGCTTATGGTCATCCCATGCCGTGGGAATCGTCATGGGAGATATAAAAAGGAATCCCTACTAGTGGAATCTAGTGGATAGATGACCATCCTGGGACAGCCTAGCACCAAAGTGAAATTCCGTCTCCAGGTCCTCCCCAGTCTACTGATGATCTCCAGAGTGGTCGTCAACCTTTTGAAAAAAACAATAGTGGTCTACCTTTGCGGGATATAATGGGGATATCAATGGATATCATCTACGAGTATCATGTGGTTGGGAAGCTCAATTCGAAGCTCCTTGGCTACCGGATCATGCATGATGATTGCTCCCAATCGCTCCCTTCCATGGGATAGCGGATAGCCCCACTTCCAGCATTTTCAGGCGGGCAACCCTGAAAGATTGCACTGGCGTCGCCAGCATCAATCTTATTCCAGTGGAGGTCCAGGGCCTGCAAATGAACCTGGGAGGTCACGGGAAGTCGAGATAAGGTCACTACACCCTGGCCCTACTAATCCTACTACCTTGCCCCACCTATCGCCACTTACATCTTACCTCATTTCCATCACCTCGGCACCCATCGATTTACGTTAGCGGAGTAAAGGCTTTCTACAAGCCGGATGCAAGGAGGAACACACGTTCATCTGGTGCCCTGGCCAGAACATTTCCCCCACAGCGAGAGACTGCTTGCGGTAGCAGGGCTTGAAGCGACGTCCCGAAACGTGCTGCACCCAATTGATTCTTGGCCATAGAAAGGCCCTGTAGACTCAGTCGACATGCCTCCGGAGCAGTGGATGCAGGGGATCCACCATGGGAGTGTTGAAAACCATGGTGGATGCAGGATGGGATTCCTTGGAAACATCGTTGTTTGAAGCGAAAAGCACCTGTCGGAGGGAGTCACAGATCTGTGCCTTAGCTGTCAGCATTCAAGGCTATCAATACTGTGGATGGACAAAATCCTGCAACAGTTGGTAACTATGAAACACTGAAAAATAATGGAATTATCATGGGGTAAGCCATCTACACAGTATTTCCTGGCTGATTGAACCATTGAAGCACCACAAAAACAGACATACAATTGTCACTATTGAATATTGCTGATTGTCCAACAGCTGTATCGGTCATCCCAGTCCCCATAAGCCCATAAGTTTTGCCACGTTGCTGCAGCCGCATCACCTGAAAATCAGGATTACTAATATCTATTACTATGTAATGGCAGGGCACGGGTCTCTAGGGGCCCAGTACTGGCACAAAAGGAAAGAGCCTGCTGAAACATGTTCAAACCCCACCGTAATTCAACATGCACGCACTCCAGTGCCCTTCTCTTCCAGAACACCTGCAGACTTACAGATTCTGCGGTGCAGGGAACGGCACCTATGGCATTGTCCGAGATGTCAAGATGTTGTAGTGGGCACTTGACCGTTTCGAGCAGTTTTGCGACAGCTTGGCCTCGTGCTACACAGGACATGACGAATTCGGGATCAAACATTGCCTGCTATTGGACCCACAAATGGCTGGTCAGTCCTCGTATTCCATCATAAATCATCCATGTTTTAGTCAGGTCAATAATGTTTACCAAAATTTGCGTTCACTTTCCATGTGACAAGTTGTCCTCATTTTTTAAAATGACCAAAATGTCCCAAAATAAAACCTGGATATATCATGATATATCCAAAAACGGCTCCGTTATTTTGCCTCCAACGTTCCCAAGTTGATTCTTTGCCAAGTGCAGGCTGTGAAGATTCTGTAGCGGTTGATGCTCAGAGACCTGGCCCATGGTGCCCATATGGTGCCCATTTTAATCATATTGGGTGATGACCATCCCCAGTTTATAAATCTTATAATGGTTAAGATGGGATATATATGGATATATCATAATAGGTGGGATTAATAGTGATTAATAGTGATTGTTAGTGATTAATATTGATTCATGTGGGTAAATCTATGGTAAATCAATGGTTAACCACTGGTAAATCTATGGTAAATCTATGGTGATCAATAATCAACCATATTATAATGCGGGTAAAACAATGCCATGTTTACCACCCATGACTGGGAATGGTTTATATATACCACCTATAAAAATGGTGATGACTGGGGGATGGTTTATTGTTGTTTTACCCACATTGCTGTAGCCATTCGAATTGAATCATTCAGAGTGGGGTTACCTCTAAAAATCCCTTGAGACTGGTGCTATGACCATCCCCCTGACAATTTAATAGATAATTCATGATAATTCAACTTTTGACCTCGGCACAAAAGCGAGTCTGTAGCGTCAGACAGTCCAGTCCCCCCTCAAACCTCCAGCAGGAAATTCACGAAGTTCTCCGTCAAGCGATTGTCTGAGAGGTTGATCATACAAAGTTCTTGAAGTCTGATCCTAGGCTGGGCACCGATTTCAGCAACGCCAGTTGGTCAGCTTGATCAGCTTTACCCTGAACCCATTGGACCTTGCCCAGGCTCTGTCGGAAAAGAGTGCAAGCGTAGTCATCGTCCAAACTCCAACCTGACCAAAGTCTTTATCAAAAACCACATGGAAAAACCTTCCTCCAGGCCTTGAAAGTGCATGTACTCAACGGTCTGCATGGAACCTTGGTTGCGACAATCGTGCGGAAAAGCCAATGCCATCTGGGTTGTAACAAAAGGGTCATGGCCTGGCGTTGGGTGTACCAAATTACCATGAAATACCCATGTTTGGTTGTTGTTCTACCCATGAATAAATCCCAAGCATTAACCATCAATGCCAAGTTTTGATGGTTCTTTTTCTCCCCATATGGAGGTTTCCTAAGTCATAGGGGTACCCCCAGTTACCATCCATTTATCGATGGATTTTCCCATAGATGATATGGATTATAAATGGATTTTCCATTATAAATGGATTTTCCATTGTATGAAGATTTATCATCCCAGTAGTTGTTGTAAGTTGTTGTTGTTTATCGATGGATTTTCCAAAAACTCCCACCTTTGATGGGTCAAAAAACATCAACAACTCCCCTGATGGGCCAAGGCACCAAGTCGCGGAGAACCTGGCGCTTCCAAGGACCCCAGCTCGTTGAGAGTCACCACCGGCCGGCCTTGGATGGATCGCCGAAGCGGTCTGGGTTTTTGAGGTTGGTTCATGCCAATGGTGGTTAACTGTTAATATTGTTTATAATATATAATATTTAACAATGAATATGGCATGAATCAACCAAAAAACCTGAAAAAAATGACAGGTTAGCTGAAATCCATTTGACCAATCCCTGTTAAATCAGGTGGTCTGACCCACTATTGCAAGCAACAGGTGTACTTGTAATGGCTCACATGGTCCCACTGAGCATGTGTGTCCCACTCTGCCGCCAATGTCGAGGAATATAAAACGACTGGTAGTGTTTTCTGCATCGGATCGTGATCGGAAGGTGAAGAACTTGTAGTGTCCCAAGAGATGGTTAACTAATGCTAAGAAAGGGGAAGGTGGGAAAACATTGACAGTCATGACTGACCGAAAGTAAGCTGAATGGAGATATAAAATGATTGTAAATGATTCATGTAAATGGAAACATGCAGGGGAAATGCTCTGAGTTGGAGTGAGGATGGAATACAAGGTTCAACTGTGAGCCAGAAGATACAAAATGAATCAAACATATTCAAACATAGTATATGTATATAATATATATATATAATTTAATTATATAATATATATATATATATCTTTCGGCTTTCCCGGGCATTGAGCTAGTGAGCAGCTTTCGGCTTTCCCGGGCATTGCGCTAGTGAGCAGCTACAGCTTTCGTGACCTCTTGAAGCCTTGATCCAAGAGACCGGGATAGGCGCGGCTTGCTACTGACGCACTAATCGAAGCTTGTCGCAGATGCCATTTCCGATCAGGTAGCCTGCCAAAGTCGTGAACCACTCTCCAGCTACAATGAGCTACAGATCTGGAGGCATGGAAAACGTTTTACAGCAAACATCTTGGAAGAAACAAGGCCTCAATCGACTTCGCAAAGCGGACTCACTATAATTTTAGACCTCCACTCTCCACTGAGTTTGCATGGCGACATCCTTTGCACGAAGGTAGAGCTCAGCTCGCAGAGCCATCTAACAAGTCCATTCTGTGATATTGAAGCAATTAAAAGATTCCGTTCTGTCATTGGTCCTACGGAATGGGCCTTTAGGCTTTCGGGATTTCATGTTTCGGTCATGTGGGTGTGTCTTTTTCAATGGGTCATTTTTTGGTGTGTCTGAAAATGGGCTATTCCAAATCCATTGGTTCACTATCATATTTCCCATTCAAAGGCCATTTTTTGTGGGGTATTCCCCATTTTCAGAGCGACCAGCTCCCCAGATCCCCAGACCTGTTGAGCCATGGCCCAGTGGACCAGGTGTGTCCATGCAGCTTTGCGGACTCTTTGGGCGGGCCGCTCCGTTCGCTCCGTTCCGACAACACACCTGAGACAGCCGACGCCAAAAATTTGGAGCCAAGGAGGGATCAAAAAGCACCAACGGACCTACAAGAAATTGGATAGTTATAGTTACATAGTTGGCAGTGTGTCAAAACCTTGTACCCCTGGTGAACATCAAAATAGCTGGTAAATAGATGTTCATCCCCCTAAAAATGGTATGTATAGGCTAAGGTATTGATCCATGTTATAGTTAGTTTTTCAGTACATCTTTGGGACACAATTCTGCAATGGCTTCCGGACTGGCACTTGTAGGCACCAATTTTTGGCGCCGGATCTCATTACCCAGAATTACCCTTTACAACATTTTTTAGGCTTAATTATGCCATGCTTTTCAGTAGCCTGCCACTTTTTGTTGGGTAAGAGCTTGGTATCTGACGTGCACTCTGAGCACGAGAGGTGTGAACCGTGGCAATACTGCCCGGCTTCAGAAAGTGTCTGGCCTTGGTCGGTCATTTGGCGACAGGGATTGAGGATCTCCAAGTGCCTTGCATTGGATATGAAGGCCACAGGTAGATCTTGGGAAGTTTGGCAAAGCAATTCTTTAGAAGCTTCACTTCGGCTTCTTGTTTTGTCACCAGGCCCAGCATTTCAGCAAGTCCACCCACATTCATTTGTGTTCAATGTGTTCCCACAGACGTCCTTTCATTCCGCATACTCATCCTTACGTACCCTCAATTTATCTTTATATTCTTTATATTGTTCCCTGCAATTTTGTATCTGCTGAGGTAGTCCAAATTGTCCTCATCCCGTTCCCGAATTCATTGAATTCATTCTGTGCACTCGTTTGTGTCCTTTCAGGTCTCTTTTCCCTTGTTTGCTCCATTAAATGTCTTGAAGCTGCTCATGATGCAAATTCATAAAATCACATGTTGAATTTATTCCATACATTCCACCAGGGGGTTCTGGTAGGGTCCTTATCTGGACCTTATCTGGACCGTCCGCTCCAGCGGCATTGGTCCTTTTTGACCTTATCAGCAAGCGCCCACTTTGGGCACCCAGACGGGCTCCCATGGTAGCATTGGCCCCTCCTGATTCATGTCCTGCAGCTAAGTGCTATGTGAAGTAAGGATCTAATCATCATAGGTGAGATGGTTGTTCATTGACTTGGGATTCCCACAATGGTTCAATCAGTTCCTCAGACTTCTTCATGTGCCCCATGGCCCCATGGATTCAATGACACCTCACTTTTGAATTCTTGCCTAAAGGTAAAGAAGAGGGCACCACAATCCACAATAGATCAGTTCCCAAGCGCAATTCTTGGATTTTGGAGTATGGATTCTGCAGATTCCGGCTCCCAGTCCTGAAATGGTAAGGCCATGAGCTTGTCTGCAGCATGGGCCAAACATCAAGCATGCTGAATCATGGTAGGGCGGGCATTGACTGCTAGACAGGCCACTAGTCACATTCACAGCAAGGGTGTGTCTAAAAGACAAATGACCAGCAGCAGAACCTGCTTCCTCCTCTGCAAGGAACTTCTCAATGGGTGAGCTGGCACCTTGGCGGAGGATCGGCCGACCCAGGTTGCTCCTGATCTCTGGGGTTCATTTTGGGAGATCCCCAAAATGCTACCGGGTGATTTGCTGGAAAATCATGGAAAATCCATCTATAAATGGATGATTTAGGGATACCACCAATGTAGGAAACCTCCATTTTTGGTTGCCAAAACCACATCACATCTCGTAGGACTACAACCCCTTGACTCTCCCGTGCAAATACAGACTAAAGCCACGTGAAAAATGATCAAGGCCGCTCTACGCCGCAATTGGTGTCTGAAAATGGGGTATGCCAATGGCCATTCAAATGGGGACCCAAATGGATCCAGATTCGCCTGGCTCTTCTTGGACTTCAAGTTCTTCAAGACTGTGCCCAAGTTGATATGATGCAAGCGATACCATGCCTCGGGATGCCGAGGCATCCAATCTAGGCACAGGAACGCATTACTCGTTGGAATTGGGGGTGGGAATTAGATTCCTCTGGTTTTTTTGAAGGGGCTAAAAAATTGTTTGTGGACTCAAAGTGCTCCACCCTCAGGGGGGCAAAAACGAATGATTCAATTTTCAATAAAGACCCTGATCTAAACACAGCCCCAACACGGGCCCAACATAGGCTAAAGAAATTCCACACCAAAAAAAATTGTGGAAAAAAATGCGAGCAACAAACGAATTTTGCTTTTAGCAAACGCTCAAGGGGCGGTCAAACAACTGTGGAACCTATGCTGAATGTACCATGGTCATGTTGTGTATTCAAGAATGATACCATCCTGCATGGTTTCCATTGAGCCATCTCATTCCAGCGGGAAAACTGCAGAAAAAAACTTGGGGTCACTATGTAAAATCCGCCCGCACCGAAGGTGCTGGGGCGTGATCTTCCGGATGGCACTCGTAAAAGGTTACAGGTTTACCTGGGGGGGGGGGGCATTTTTCGGCCAAAACCTCCTGTTTTTGATAGGTCG
>Ga0126342_10020296_pt1 | contig 11187 bp, 9 predicted proteins | sample Cyp1metagenome_FD_92528 | JGI IMG/M metagenome (GOLD analysis project Ga0126342, IMG submission 92528) | Coral microbial communities from Lord Howe Island, Old Settlement Bay, Australia - Cyphastrea 1 metagenome | ecosystem: Host-associated > Invertebrates > Cnidaria > Coral ...
TAGGTAGGTATAGGTAGGTATAGGTAGGTATAGGTAGGTATAGGTAGGTATAGGTAGGTATAGGTAGGTATAGGTAGGTATAGGTAGGTATAGGTAGGTATAGGTAGGTGTAGGTAGGTGTAGGTAGGTGTAGGTAGGTGTAGGTAGGTGTAGGTAGGTGTAGGTAGGTGTAGGTAGGTGTAGGTAGGTGTAGGTAGGTGTAGGTAGGTAGGTAGGTAGAAAATCAGAGAGAGAGCACAAGGGAGAGAAAGATGGGAGACATCAATCACCTTTCGATCCATCAGTGGCCTTGCTCTGCCATCAATGATTCACAACAACCAATCTCTCCTATACGTTTCCTATTTTTGAAACTTCCGCCACCGCCTTGTGCGGTACTACTGGTATTGACAAGTGATCTTCTTTATTTCGAAATTTGATGTTAGAATCCAAGTAGTGTAGGTTAGCCAACTGCAGTTTGTAACCGATTGGCTGAAAGTTAGATTGATGATTTTTATGACAATTTTCAAAATGTCACAATTCAAAACCGTTAGCTATATGTAGCGGGATGGTTAAATACCTGGGTAGCGTATACCTGGGTAGCGTGCGTCTATTCTGGTTTAACCAGGGGTGACACAAGATTTTCCCCAGCCCACCCATGGTTTCACAAACAAATGAGAAGTAACCAACAGATTTGCTAGCCATGTCTAGTCTGAACCTCGTGCTGAGTCTGAGTAAGCTGCGCTTGAAGTAGGAACTCAGCAGTGGAGCGGCTCCAGTGCTGCAGTTGTTGGACCTCAGAAATGGTGCAATGCAATCATTAACGGTAATACAGTTTGTCATCACATGTGCCATGATCATGTAATATGGGATGAAAGGGTTATGGTCGTCCCATCATGAAACTGGGAACCCAGACATGATGGGTGTAAACTGTAAACGATTTAAAAGTCCTTATCATGAAATAGAGTGACGGCTATCCTCCAATATGGGCATGAGAATTCAACTTGGGACCATCGCACTCTACATGCCTAGGCCCCGGCAGCAAGTCGTATGCAGAGCGACTCACTGGATGATAGTCCCTGCGCAACGCTGATCTGACTCGGCCCTTTGTAAATTTTGTCAACGGATGGCTCTACCGAAGTCACGACCACCCTTGTTTAAAACAACAAACGTTAACTGTAATCGCAGTGGGGAAACCTGTCATGAATTTCCCATGGATCCTCAGGTAAGTCAATCCAACATGATGGTCCAGTAAGTTTTGCTTGAATATATGCTTGGATTGCATCAGCGAGTTTCACATCATTCCCGGGTAAACACCCGTAGAAGCTAGCCCCGGGATGCCTCAAAACGTTGCTGGAGAGTTTCCGAGGTCCTGGAAGAATGCGGCCTCCCAGAACTGGTTCTTTACTTGGTTCCCAAAAAGTATACCACGTCGCTTGAACGTGCGGTTCGGATGACCCTTGGGGAGCTGAAAGTTCTTCTCCACACAGATTCCATGAATTCTAGCCATGTGCACCTCTTTCCCGGTCTTCTTTGCTTCGGCTACTACATCATCATATTCTCTCACCACACTGAAATCATAGACTCCCTCAGCATGTTAGCCTGGCCATTCTTTACGCATGGATTGAAGAGCATCATCATTCTCCATCATTTCCTTTCCACCGACAGGTCTAGCTACTGCAGTATTAAACATCTTGTTGATATTGATGCCATTGGTTTCGCCATTCAACTTTTCATGGTGAGCCTCATGTTGGTTGATACATGGCATACATGGGAATGAATGATTACCCACCATACTTTCATTAATCTTCAAAGTGTCGTGTTTAAGAAGATGACATGAAAGCTGCACATGATGAAGTATTGGTATTTCAAGGAAAGTATGGCGTACACAGTACGAGCCCAGCGTCGCTGAGGAAGTAGGTGATGTCGAACCTGATGATGCAGACGAAAATGATGAGGATATCATCGACGCTGATGAAGAAGATAGAGGACCCCGACTGAGCAAGAGAGGAGCATTGAAGAGTGAGGCAACGTCGAGGGAACACCTCCTCACGCACAGGTTCAACAACCCTCAGTATGAGTCATGCGTTCGAGCTGAGATGAAGCACCGGAAGCATTTCGCGGAGCATCCCAGAGGAAGCTCACAAAGGTCGGAGACTTGGTAACCTTTGACTACGTCGACAACCGTCAAGTCTATGAACAGGACTATGGCGCTGAGAAAACCATCTTCGTGATTTGGGACAGGTACACTGGGATGTTCCAGGCGTACCCATCCGCCAGGAAAGACAGCAGCGCCGTTATCTTGGCGGTGAAGCAGTCCATGGGTCGGAGGAAGATCCGAGAAGCTTACTCAGACAAAGCCCCGCAATTGACCGAAGCAATGAAAGCCTTGAAAATCCCAATTGATCAGTCGCTGGCTGGAAAGACGAAGCACAATTCTGCTTGTGGCTACCACCACATGCTTGTTGGAAGCGGGAATTCCACAATGCTTTTGATGTTAGTCATCTACTGAACGTTGAGCCAAATGACCAGGAAATCAGCGCATGGTGCAAGCTTCATGGCGAAGAGTTTAAAGGGAAGATGATTCCTTTTGGAGCATTGGTCTACTTCAAGCCGAGCAGGGCAAGGCACGTGGAACAGAAGCACAAGTTTGATCCCATGGGCATCCCAGGCGTGTTTGCGGGATACGATTTGGCGCCGGGACTACAGTGGTCAAGGAAGTATATTGAGTTTGGGCACTGGCCGATTGGGCAAAGCAGAACCTGTCCTATGACACCAGTGCCCCGGTGCCGAAGTTGAAGACTCCGCACTACACGGAGAAGGTCGAGCTGAAGGAGCCGCTCGAGTTTCCCTGCAAGGCCAGCTATGAGAAGATCAACGTGACCATCGACGGATTGAAGGAGAAGGAGCGTCTGGATGGAAGCCCAGATAATCTCACCATTATGTATACCTCCCGGTGACGACAATGAAGAAAACGATGATGATGATGATGATGAAGATGATGATGACGATGATGATGATGATGATGATGATCATGATGATGATGATAATGAAGATCCAGGGGGAGGAGATGGAGATGGACCCGGCGGCGGAGGTGGTTCTGCCATCGATGCTGAAATCCGAAGAGACGTTGCAATGGAAGGCGCATTGGAAGCTCCTCGACGGGCGGATTTGCCCCCTCCACCTGGGCTCGAACAGGTTATACATGAGCCAGGTCCCGAGATTGAAATCCCCGAGGACACGCCTGAACACTATCTGAAGGGGAAGGCTGGTAATGGCATTGTATATCCCAACAATGACGGTGAAAGGGTCAAGATTGATAAACGAGGGCGTCCATACTGGATCGATGAGAAAGGGTTCAAGAAGTTCCACAACTCTCTGAGACGTGACAAGTACACTCCGAAAGAATGGCAAAGGATTCCACATGAGAGACGAAAGGAGATCATCAAAGTCCAGGAAATTGAAGACGAGGCCGAAAGGGAAAGACGAAAAGTGGAACATAAGGTCAAGGAAGCAGAAGACAAAGCCTTGGAGAAAGATAAGAAGAAGAAATCAAAGAAATCTTCCGGTTCAAAGGACAAGCCAAAGAAGAAGGACGAAGACCATGATGTTGGAGTATCACTCAAACAGGACCATGTCAAACGGGGCAAAGTCTTCTACTATGAGCAACCCAACGCTTCCTTCGGAAGCACGGGTAGTACAAAAGGTATGGAGACTGAATCCTCCGACACCGACGTGCCTGGTGATGATGACTTCCCCGTCGAGTGGGATGAGTGGTCGGAGTTCGAGAAAGGGTATGTACCAAAGGCAACCTGGACCAAGGACAATGAATATGACTTTGAATCTGGGAAGGTGGCAACGGCTGCTCCACGGTCATACCAACCGGCATAACAGCCCCTAGAGAGAAGAACGACTGTTGAAACTGAATCCAGTCAACTTCAGTGGGAGAATGCATAGAAGCAGCGCGGGCACCAACTACACGTTTGGCGACAACACTGTCGCAGTTGCCGAAGGTGGGAACCAATCATCACCGGGAACTGGAAACAGTGGGATTGCCATGGAATGGAACAACGTATCTTCCAGAGGCAGAAGCTCAGCGAGCAACAGGTCATCACGGCGGATGTCAAAACGAAGCACTCTTTGACGGACGCACCGAACGACCAGAAGAGCTACTACAAGATCAGGGACCCCTGATGGACCGCACGGCCAGGACTAGGGATACTCCAGGGAAACGGAGAACGGAAGGACCCTGTTCCGGGTTGCTTCTGGTAGCTCTTGGTTCTAATCTGGCGATGTGCTGCCTTGGTAACTTGCCCTACACAAACGACATGCACGAGCTGCGCGACCAGCAGTCTTTTCGCACACGGATGGCAGTCTTGAGCCATCAGTGCAGATGGAAGTTCAGCCTATGACTCATGCACTATTTACCGTTTACATCCCTTTGACATTTAAAATATGTCTCCATAGTATATCTCCAGCTTACCTACAACTGGAGACATAGTATGGAGATATGGAGATATACTGGGTATATCATGGATTATAATCAATTTGTACGCAAGATATCCATTTTAGTAAAATCCAAAGTTATACACCATCCAGTATCTTGGAACCAGCAGCGGATTGTCCTCATAAACTGGGAGTCCCGGCATTTAACCAACAGTATATGAGAATAGCTGGATTAAAAGCTGGGATAGACCTCCCAGTAATGATGATGATTGTATTATGATTATATTATCATCATATGTCTTGTTAGCAAACTTCCCATTAAAGATGCTGGCGCGGTTGTGGTTGTTGTGGTTGTGGTTGTGGTTGTTGTTGTTGTTGTTTTGTTGTTGTTGTTGTTGACAAAATCACCGTATTGGGATCTTGTTCTTCCACTTGCATTGAAACGAACCTTCGCTCCTTATTACCGGGTTGTTGGTTGAAACTTGCTAACTGTTTCGCTGTTGGATTCTTTTTGTGCTTTGGTTCCTCCCGTTCGTACTTGCTGGTCCTCATCTGTTGTTGATCAGAATCCTTCCCTGTTTCAATCTGTATTTCCCCACTGCCATGATCATTGACCTCAGTCAATGTCTTCAGTACCAGGGCTATCTCCCCAAATCCCCGCATTTAGCGACAGTAAGGTATACTTCGCTTTGAAAGAGGCTATGATCTGACTTGCAGACCGCTATCAATTATCACTTGATATAACTAATAATCCACTTACCGTCCATCTAGACCTGTAAAACAATGTAAAGCAACCCAATCCTTCCCCTTACTAAACCACTTCCCAATGTCCTGATTTCAAATCACTTGGATTTGCCTAAACCATCCCCCCAAAGGAACCATAAACACATTCCCTATAGATTCCCCACATGGTGGAATCGGACAAATACACAATCACCTTAAGCAAATCCAAGACAAATTGGATATATCCCCCCCTTTGCGCATGCCAGTGGTAGAAGGTTATCCTAAACACAAAACACTCCAGTTACTCCATACTTTGATGTGCATCCCAACTCCTAGGTCGGTAAGAAACATGGCATATGCCAGTCATAGATATGAACATAACACCAATTTTCTATGGATTATATATGGGTAATGTTCACCATATACATTAGTGTTAGGTTTAGCAATGCTCTAAACCACCCACATATTGATGGTTTATACCATCCATTTGTGGAAACTCGGGGATGGTGGATCCTATTGCTTTGCCATCATTCCCCTCTGGTAAACAAAGAAAAAACTTTGTAAAATCACCATTTTGCTTAGGGAAATCAACGAACTAAATGGTCATTTTCAATAGCTTTTTGTATGTTTACCCGAGGGTTTACCGACCACATTACTAGGGTTTGCCAGAGGATTCAACATGTACCTACAAAGTGATGCCCACTAGTTAGCTAAGTTGGTTTATAACTCCAAAAACTATGGTTCATGATACCTACAACTATGATGGTGGGGTTTATAAACCAACATTCACATCACTGGAAAACCACCTTGTCATTACCAGGTAACTAATGCTTACTATCCCCATATGGATATCCTAATGGGACATGGAAAGTTTACCAAAGGCTCACTGGGATGCCCCAAGGCCGTTGGAGCGTTGGAGCCTCGTGGCATCGCCGGCATCGCCGGCATCGTGTCGGAGGAGCTGGAGATGTTGGAACTGGACCTGTGAAGGGGGAGGGTTTGAAGAAGTTATCATATAGGGTAATATATCCCATAGTAGGGTTATGATAATGGTTATGATAATATTATGGTTATATCATTATAGGGTATCTTATAATTATTATCATAACCATTATAGGGTAACTAATGATTATAATGGTTTTAATAATGGTTATGATCGTGGTTATGATAATGGTGATGATAATGGTTATAATAATCGTAAAAATGGTTATAATAGTGGTTAGAATAATGGTTATCATGATGATAATATGTTCATTATTATGGTTATATATATATTGGGGTTTCCTGAAATGGGGTGGTACCCCGACATGGATGGTTTATGATGGAATATGAACATGGATGATTTGGGGGTACTCCTATTTTAGGATACCTCCATATCTATAGTTTATAACCCCAATAACTAGGGTTTAATGGTAGATACATCTATAGTTAATGGGTTTATAAAACAAGAAACCAAAAGGCCTATACCCTCCGGTAAACTAACAGTTTGCGAACTGGAAAATCACAATCTTACATAGTTCAATCAACTATTCTCATGGACAATTTTCAATTGCTATGTTAAATTACCAGAGGGTGTAGTCATAGTTTTATATTCCCATCATAGGGAGTTAATATATTATATAGCACAAAATAGGTAAATATATGATAGGTTATACATCCCCATTATTCCCATAATCGTTTTAATGGTTACATATAATGATTGTTATAATGTTGAGCATATCATTCGTATAACTAGGAATATGCTGGGATATTGCGGGAAGGTACAGTGCGAGTTATGGGATATAGTGGGATGTACATCCCATTACATTATATTACATTCCCAGTTACATAATGGGAAGATACTTTAAGTTGTTATATGAGGGTTATGTAGCTGGGAATTCAATGGGATATAGCGGGACTTTGTCTACTGGACTTGATTCCAAATACTGTGGTGCACCCAAAAATCATTGGGGTTTAAAGACCAAGGAAAATCCCCAGCATTAATCAGAAATTAGAATCATAGCAAATATACTCCCAGTTATAGGTGGCATAATCTAACCATATTTTACCATCAAAACTTGGGAGTTTTGACCTTCAAACATTGAAACTTTGGGGAAGTCAAGCGACCAACTCTGGTATCTTCAGGATCACTAGATTTTAGATGCAAAATAGGATATATCCCGGTGGTTCATTATGGTGGTTATATATATATACGGGGTTTAAGATCTAAAACTGGTCAAACTGGTGGCTTTGAACTATCAGGAAATATCTCAGCGATTGACCAGGACTTTTCGGTTGTGATATGACCACCATTCTTGGAACCAGTGATACATCGGAAGAGTTGAGCAAGAAACCAACCACTACTGCATGGTCTGCCAACAAACAAAGCTATGTGAGACACTCCGAGACCTAATTTCCAACCTTCAAGCTTACAGAGTGCCATGAAAGTTGGCCTTTGTGGCCTGGTATGGGCCTCCATCCCATAAAATGAATGTGCATTTTTAAGCAGAAAATTATTAATTGGGTATGACCCTGCCCTTTGTGGAAAAATAAGCTGCATTTTGACCACGGCATTATCACTATTGATTGCTGGCTGCATCACATGTTTCAGCGCATGGCTAACTTCAGAGACTCAGCAAACAAATCAGACGATTCGTGCTTCCTCCGGCCATTACACAAGAATACATCTATCATCCATCCATCTATCCATCCAACCAAAACGGGGCACACACCAAAATGGGCACGTAATTGAGGAAAAACCTAGGATCATCCTGGAGAATTGGAGGTGCAATTTCAATCAAAGCCATCTTGCTGCTTAAAACAGCACAATTCTTAGAAGAACAGTGTCCGCTGTATCCTACCAGTACCTGTTGACCCAAGAGTGAAACCAAACTGAGTCAAAGGAAAGCGAAATCTTCTGTCCTTTATCGGCGTTGTCGGGCAACACCGCGGTCTCCATGTGTCGGTCTCTCAATGCGACGGCTTCTGGAACTGCCGTCCCGCCCAGTGCCAGTATCGAATACTCCCCGGCAGTGTCGGCATCAGCGACATAACCATGCAGGGGCCTTGTCCTTCACTACCAGCGCCCTGGTCTCAGCTCCCGCCTTGGAGAACAAACCTTGCGGAAAGCCTCGTAGACAGCAATCTTTTGCCTCAGACAATGGGGTAGACCCCTTAAAAACGGCAAATGATAACAAAGCATGGAATTGGGGAAAACCACATCCATCCATCAAAATTACACTGTCCATCTTTCTTGGCGGCCCTAGCCATGGCATGAAAGTCCATTGGTATGCATTCTTTGGTTTGGTGATCCTGCAGTGATGAAGAGTTGGTTTGGGCAAGATGCATGCAGAGGATTATCTGTGATACTTTGCAGACCATAATACTCATCTGGATACTCGTGTGTGGAAACATATGAAGATATGGAACTGCCCGACCAACCTTGTTTATCCAGCAAACTATCTGGAATATGTTGGAATATATCGAGTAAATTGCATTTTACCAGGTTTGGTTGGTGATGTTCCCGGTTTTGTCAAGCAATGGAATTTGCTGGTTGGCATAAAACCAATTACTGTATTCGACCAATCATCCGATTTTGGGTTGGTTTACCTTGGCAGTTTATTCAAACTTCTCATTCGGTTGATTAAAACCCCAGCAAGTGTTGGGCACTGAAAATGCAAAACATTCGTTACATATTCCAGGATACAATATATATCCCATGATATCCCTCCATCTCCCATGTTAGTAAGTCCCCGTTTGCCACATCGACAGCAAAAGCTGGCTCTTGGCGGACATCTGGGTCCCTGTCGCGCTTCTTGCGGTCAGGGTCTGCGAGAATGGGCGCAGCCGATCACTGCTTTTTCTTGTCATCAAGGCAGATTGACCTGGTCCAGTTTTTCCCTCATTCCACAGAAAACGGCTCCACTGTTGGGCCTGCACCGTTCTGAACGGTGGCCTGATCCAGTGGCCAGGACAAAGATCTCGGCAGCTCTTTGACTTCGGAGTAGTGCACGAACGAGTGACCTTGATTTCGCTGTTGTGACCTTACAATGTGAGGCCCCCAAGCTAGCTAAGTTGGTGCAAATAACTCCAATAACTATGGTTTATGGTACGCAAATAACTATAGTTACTGGGGCTTATAAACCAACTTATAACTGGGGGGCCTCACATTGTAGGTGGCTCCACCGTCCTGCAGGCACATTTTCCAGCTCTGCTCATCCTTTTGTGTGTGCCACACAGAACTCGCGAGGTGATAGGGGGAAGCGCCTGGCGGCCTCAAGTCTCACTGCTGGGACTGCGTCAGTGCCGTGTGCCCCAGTTGGGGTAATAACTACTTGATTGTTCACCCCAGGAATCGTATGTGGGGTACAACCCAGTTATAATTGGATTAAGCCTACTTATCGCTCTTACAACTGGGGTTACAACCCACTTATGATCTCTGGGATGAGCCACTAAGTATGGTTACTAATCCCCATCCCCGGTTCACATTCCCATTGCATGGTCCGAAATGTGTTGTTCTATCCCCTACATCCACCATGGTTTCGCTATTGGTGATTCATTCATATTAGAGGGATGATATTATTCATCCAATAAATCATCTGTTGCCACTATTCACCAATATTCCAATAACACCATGGCTGGAGGGGATATAATCAACTATAGTGATTTATCAACTATATTTTTACTAACTATAATAAAATTATGGTTGTATCTTGGTAACCATTGTAGTTAGAACTACTGTGGATGGTTGCGAAATCCTGCACCAGTTGGTAGATGGTTTATCCCCCCAAAAAATACATTTAGTACAGTGTTTCATAGTTCCCTATCGGTTGCCAAGTGGTGCAGGATTTCTTCCATCCACTATAAACTGACTTCTGAAAATGAGGTATATCCCACTACTTGGGGGTGCATCCCAGGCATTTTCCTATGAAATATGGCTGTGTCCTGTAATTGTTCCCTCAAACCAATCCATTGCCCAATCATATTAAATCCCAATTATTGTTGATGGTTAAATTCCCATGAAATCCCATTAAATAGGATATCCATATGGAGATAGTAAACATTAGTTACCAGGGGTAACTACAATGTGGGGCCCCACAGTTATAAGTTGGTTTACCAGCCCCATGAACTAGTTCTTTATAAGATGTTATAAGTATAATAAAACACAGTTGTTGGAGTTATAAGCCAACTTAGCTATCTAAGGGGCCCCACATTATACCATGGGGATATCATCAGTTCCTAACTGCCATGCACCCGGCGCCAAGGCACGCCACATTCGAAGACACCGAAGAAACCGAAGAAACGTCGCTGTGGCGGCGAGGCAAATCTGCGGACGAGGCAAAAAACGTGGCGATATTTGAAGGGAATGATCCATGAACCATGGGGAATGGCGATTCATTAGTTATAACTGGTTATTTCTATGGGATTATACATTCTATAAATGGGGTTTTGTTATAGTACTTATAACTGGTAAAGGGCCAAACATGTATGGGGAATGGTGAAGTAGTGCATTAGAATCCATTAGTTTATTAAACAAATCCCTTCTTTGTCCAAAGGCTGCTTCCAGACGTGGGTCCAACTTGGATGGGTTTTGGACACCCCGTAACTGCGGGGTGGTGGGAGAAACTAACAAAAACATACCTGGACTAATTAATTTTGAACTAATCCAGGATAGTTCCAGTTCGAAAGTTAGTCCATAAAGTCAAGCAGTTCGTGGATTAGTTCTTAAAAATCGCTAACGCATACATTCAGGAACAATCCAGAAACGCATTAATGTTGTAGACAACTGCGATACCATTAAAACATCAGAGAACAGCATATTATTGCCGCCTGCATGTGCATTCTGGTTTCAGCGATTCTCTCTCTCTCTCTCTCTTATTCCCCACCTGCCAGGTGAGGGTTGTTAGATTTTATGTCAGTTGCCTCCTCCTCCTCCTGCTTCTCCTGCTCCTCCTCCTCCTCCTGCTCCTCCTCCTCCTCCTCCGCCTCCTCCTGCCTCGTCCTCCTCCTCCTCGTCCTCCTTGTCATCCTTGTCGTCCTTGCTCAACTGCGACCCGCGATCCA
>Ga0126342_10020297_pt1 | contig 11185 bp, 11 predicted proteins | sample Cyp1metagenome_FD_92528 | JGI IMG/M metagenome (GOLD analysis project Ga0126342, IMG submission 92528) | Coral microbial communities from Lord Howe Island, Old Settlement Bay, Australia - Cyphastrea 1 metagenome | ecosystem: Host-associated > Invertebrates > Cnidaria > Coral ...
GCAAACTGTATGAAATACAAATTTCACCTGAAAGGGGTCTTCGCAATTCCCTGAAATTTCCCAGCTATTTTGGCATGGAATATGTTCGGCCCTGGAATATGGGCAAGAAATTGCTAGAATAATACTATAGTTATAAGATATAAGTATCATAAACAAAAATTATTAGAGTTATTTGCACCAACTTAGCTATCGTAACCGGGGGCTCCGCATTGTAATATGTAATATGTGCGTTTGGGTCATCCCAGTTCATGGTAATCCACACATCCTGGGTATAGATAAACATCACAAGGTGGTGCCCCATAGCTAGCTAAGTTTGTGAACATAACTCCAATAACTTAAGGGTTTCTTGTAGATATAGATAGATATAGCTATCGCTAATGGGGTTTATAAAAGTATAACCCAAATAGAAACTACGGGGCGCCACATGTTTCCGTTTTTTTTTCCGGAATTTATGTCCATCGCCCCAATTGGACTTATGAAAGTGGATAAACCAAATTATAGAATTTAACCTAATCTATTGTTGGATTATTTCATGAAAACACATATTTAACCTATTTCAGTGAAAAGTTGGTCACCTAATCTATATTTATTTAATGTAGTATATCATAGTATATCCATGATTAAACCCTGATAGGATTTTCAACCACCAATTTTTTCAATCATGGTTTCAACCATTAGAATCATCCATCTTTTCACAAAAATGGATCGATTCCCCAGGACTGGATCCAACTTGACGGCAGAAAGATGCAGAAAAGCTCGCCTAGGACCTGAGGGACATGGCATGATGGCGCTCTGTCCGCCATTGGTATTGTTACCCTCTGGTAAACCTACAAAAACTATGGAAAATTAATAGTTAAATGACATTAAATTACCATGTTATAATAGCTAAATCAACTATAACTGAAAATCACCATCTATAATAGCTAAATCAACTATAAATGATCATGTTTAGTAGCTGCGTCAAATTACCAGATGGTAATGTTATTGTGGACACCTCAACTGCGCAGCGGAGTATTACACACCAACACTCGGACAGTGAGCGCATTATGTGCGCGATACCCCAAGGGAGAGCCTTGCGGGTCGTTGCAACATGATTAAAGGTATTTGATTCAATTGATAAGCCACGCTGTCAAAAATGGGTTCCCCATCACATTCGGGTATAGACAAAGTTTTTGCACACACACAAATTCAATGATTCATCATGATTCCTCCTAAAAAAATCAGCAAGATCTAGCCAAAATCCATCAACTCTAAGTTTTCTATAGATTTCCAGGGCAGACTTCGACCCATCTTCCCATCCACCGAGAAAAAGAAGCCGCATCTTTTGCTCCGCAGCTTGTGGCTTCTTGGGCAAGATACGCTTCCACCAAGGCACCTGACATAGATGGATCTCAACTATGATAAAAGATGAATAACTATAGCTATGTTGGTTAATAACTCTAATAGCTACGGTTTATGGTACTTATAATTATGGTTATATAATGGTTTATCAACAACAAACATACAATGTGGGGCCCCCAAACGATACCTAAGTTGGTGAACATACCTTCAGTAACTATGGACGCAAATAACTATAGTATTAATGGGGTTTATAAACCAATTTATAACGTTTGGGAGCCCCACATTGTAAGGATGAGTGTGATTATTTTCTTATGAGATATTATGAATGATATAGCGATGAGTGTGGTGATAATAAATTGGGAACATATGTTCGTTAACAAGTTTGTGCAACCAAGAGTTTGCTTTTTTTTGTTATGTTGTCTTATGGGGGTGTTCAATGGAAAGGGTATAATCCTGATATATTCTATGGATTCTGTGGGTATATTTCATGGGGAATCAGGGGGATGACGCTGGTGCCATGAGGGAGGTGTCACTGGTTCACTACTAATTTCATGGTGATTTACTTTTCCATCTATTTGGGGATGACTATAAGAATATTGAAAAACTTTGGATAACACAATCTGGTTGGTGCTATACTTACCCCTCTGAAAAATGATGGAGTTCGTCAGCTGGGATGATGACATTCCAAATATATGGAAAGTCATAAAATTCATGTTCCAAATCACCAACCAGATACCCTCTGGTAAACTCACAGTTTGCGAACTGGAACATCACCATTTTTAATGGGTAAGTCAGCGATTTTTATGGCCATTTTCAATAGCTATGTTAAATTACCAGAGGGTAAGCAAACAAACAACGAAATAGGTGATTGTAAGGAAACTTCAACACTCCTGTGGGCTAGTTACAATCCCGGGCTTGTCTTGTAACAATTCCTGAAACGGGAGGGGGGTACCCCCAGTTATCATCCATTTTTAGTTGGAATTTCCATGGAATAAACCATCCAGCTAATGGGGTAACCCTATGGCCCTATGACTATGAAAACCCCCATATACCATAAATAGAATTATGGATATACCATAAACCATAGATATACAAGCTGTACCATAAACCAATGGTGTTTGGACTGATGTTCACCAACTTAGAGAGTTCGTAAATGGTTCGTAAACCGGGCCAGGCAACCACACCAGGTTTGCCAGTTCTACAAGGTGGTGCCCCGACTCGTTAAAACTAACACAATCTACAGTTCATGCCTACAATGATAGCTAAGTTGGTTAATTTATAACTATAATAACTATGGTTTATGATACACGAATAACTATAGTATTCATGGGGCTTACAAACAAATTATAACTAGGGGGCCCCAGATTGTGTGGTCCTTTGCCAGTTATAAGTCAATAAGTAACCTCATTTATTAACTGATAATCCCATTTATGTAGAACCATTTATAACCATATGAGCACTCATATGAATAGCTGGTAAAGGGCTTTCACTGTAGGGTTTATGGTGGATATATCAAACTGGTTAAGGGGGTAATAGCGGTTTGGGGGCACCACCTCGTCGTGCAATTTCAGTGAACTATATATAAGTGGATATAATCATAGTTACAGGGGTTATATCCCAACAAACATGTGAGTTTATAACCATGCCCATATGCTCCATGGTGCTCCCTGCAGCCTCTTGAGAGACCAGAAATTTCACCATGGAGACATCGTCGAACTAGCCATTGAGGTTTCGTTCGCTGGGAAACAACATCTAAAAATGGGTGGTTTTCCATTTCCACGATTACCACAGGGTAAGTGTTGGTAGCTAATGACAGCCGTCCGTAGCCCAGTTTTTGACGATTACACGCATCTTGTGTACTTGATGTGCATCTATATTATCCAGCAATGATCGAATAACACATGGTCCACAAATTTGCTGGCTGTCGGGGTTACCCTCTGGTATTCAAACATCGTTGGCGCGAACGAAACCTCCATGGCTAGGCCGGGATTTCCTTGGAAATCGCCATGTTTGCATCAAAGGGTAAATCCATTGATATTCCATTACTATATTAATTATATTACTATCCATTAACTAATATATACAACCATTAATAATAGTACTAATACTGGATAGTAATATAACTATATTAGTACTAAAATATTACTATATTACTAATATTAACTAATACTTGATATCCCATTCACTCATATTCCATCAATACTCCATTATTACAACCATTATTTATTGATTTTTCAGATGCTTTTGATAACCCCATTTGTAACCATTAACCATTTAGAACCGGTACAGGGCTTCATCTTCAGAGGGTATCAAAAACCTTCAAAACATGAGACGTGTTTGGGGTCCAACGTTTTCAACGTTGTTTCCATTATCATCCCATGTTTATCCATGTTTGGTTCATGTTTATCCATCATTACATCAGTGGGAATTTCAGGATCCAATATATAGAGGTACTGTACCATATAAGGCCATATTTTGTGGGGATATCCCCTGAAATTTAGGCCTTATTTTTCGACCTTACATATGGTAGGTACCTCCAATCAATCGGTTCCTGTTGCATGGTCATTGATTACAACCATTTTTACATGCCATTATCATCGACTATCCATCAATATCTCATCCCTGCGGCCCTGTGGATCCAAATCATAACCCAAAATATACATCCTGAGAAGCTAATGTCAACCCCGGATTTTGCTAAACCCTGGTTGATTCATTAAAAGTGGTGGTTACCCCAATTTTTGTGATTTTTTATGGCTACTAAAATGGTAGCCTCCCAATTAAACAGCCGTAAACGGAGTTTATTAATCCGGGGTTGACATTACTTGGTGGATCCATATAGGGCACACCATCTGGTTATTTCACATAGCGAACTGGAAAATCACCATGCTATTAATAGGTAAACCCAGGTAAACCATCTATTTCTATGGGCCATTTCTCATGGCTATGTTAGTCATAACCAGAAGGCTAATCCTTGATTTATGGTTGAGTTACCTTGTAAAAATGGTGATTTTCTAAATTTTCTATAGCTATGTTAGTCATAACCAGAGGTTTCATTGGTCCAACAAAAAATCAACCCACCCTGATGTCTCGGCCCGGTGCCTGCGTCGCTTCGACCGAGACCTCCTTTTGCCACGGCCAGCGAAGCTGTCGCCGCGGTGCCGCGACTGCGTCGTTGCTCTTGTCGTCGCTTTTTTGTAGCTGTCGCATCCTGGAGCAATGGGGTGTTGGCAGACTGCGCTTGATGTATATTCAATGTTTATAATTTATATTTATACAAAAAAAACTTCATCATACAATTTACAATCATATGATATATATCTATATATGACCTACAGGTTGTCGCACAAATGATTAAACTAAACAACAAATCAATGTTGAAACCATGGTGACTTGGCAAGGCAAAATAGGACCATGGGATGCACTTCAAGGGACCAGGAACAGGGTGACCAGGCTTCGAAAAACGTCGCGTCTTGGTGCGATGGGATGCCACTTTCCAATAGCTTAAGGTACAGGCCGTGGGGCCCCATAGTGAGCTAAGTTGGTGAACATAACTCCAATAAATATATGACTTATAACTAACTAGGGGGCCCCACATTGTAGGGAATATCATGCTATATATATATATATATCCCAGTTAACATATGTGCCACGGTCAAAAAATATGTATACTCTCTGGTTATTTAACATAGCCATGGAAAATCACCATTTTTTAAAAGGTAAACCCAGGTAAACCATCTATTTCTATGGGCCATGGCTTCCATGGCTATGTTAGTCATGACCAGAGGTTTAATTGGTCTATGGCCATCCATCCCATCATGGGAACCCAAACATCATGGTTTCATCAAAAAATCCCGATGAGAATTGGATGAAAATCCCCCAATATGGTGGGACGGTTGCTGTTTTTAATCCATGAGAATCTCAAAAAAAAAGATTGAACCATCCAATGACCAGTTACCACGGTTGCTGTTTTTTCTAAATTAATCTTTTAAGCATGGCGCGTACGGACCCTGGAGCAATCGTTCTGACTGGTCTTGCCATCAGACGCACCGACAAACACTCAATTGCGAATCCTGAACATGTGGCTTCACCAGGTGAAATTGACATTGGATGATGGGAAAAATTTAACCGGAAAACCCTATATTTGATGGTAAAAACCCATGGGTTTCCGGTGAAGATTTTCCCAACAAAACCAATCCATTGACAGGTGAAATTGACATTGTACTCACCAAGGATTGAACCAACAATGGAGATTCTACCAACAAAAATGCTGATATGGGGATGGGTCAAAACCCTGTACCCCTGGTGAACCCCAAAATAGCTGGTAAATGGATGTTCATCCCACTAAAAATGGTATTAATAGGTATTGATCCATTCCCATATGTCAGCAGAAAAAATGTGATATGTCAGACCATGAACTCATTGGTTTCCCAGGATCTGGTCTTCGAATGTCGAATTCCAACTGTTCATCAAGCTGCCGAAAGATGCCGAAGCCTTTTCCCAGGACGTTAATAAATCATGTAAATCATATATAAATCATAAAAAAATCCACCATGTTTCAGATGTTTTAATAAATTATAGATGATGTCTCCCCCATAATTTTCAGGTCTACCGTTGAACCAGCTATTTGGATCTGGTGCTTGCTACCAGCTGGCGCGTGAAGTACCAGTACCAGCTCTGGTGGTCACCAATAGTCACCACATAAAAATGGAATGGCCCGATTATAGCAATCTAAACAATGCAGTTATGGCCATACCACAAGAAGGTGCTCTTTTTTTAAGCCAAGTTGGTTTCAACCCCATGAAAACTAGTTACTAGTTCAATATATCTACCATGAATCCTTGTTACCCCATAGTTACAGTTATAAACCTACAGTTATGGCCATGGCTATTAGTTATAAGTACTAACAAAACCCCATAGAAATAGAATGTATAATCCCATAGAAATAACCAGTTATAACTGGTAGCCATGGCCATAACTGTAAACCAATTTATGTAAAACTGGCAAAGGGTAAAAAAACTGTGGGTCTGACGCTTTTAATGACAACAACATAGCTATGACCATGAAAACCCAAATGGTAACCCCAATCCTAAACATCTATGGGAACGTCCTGGCGTGAACTCTCTTAGCTTGGGTTGTCTCAGCCGCGCAATGGAGGATCCAATGGGTGATCAATACAAGGCTGACTGGCAAGCTGTGACTAACTCACATCATCGTGTTTCATATCCCAACTGCGAAATTCATATGAGGGTTTCCGCAAATGGGGGTACCCCCAAATCATCAATTTTGATAGGATTTTCCATTTGTAAACCATCAATTTTAGGGTATCCCCATTTATGGAAACCTCCATATTCACAGAGGTATATCTTAATAGTAAATGATCATAACTATCATAACTTGGTTTTTCCAATAGAGGGTCCGCACTGGCCCACACTTTCCCAAAAGCACATCTGTTGTTTTGTCTCAACATAGGGGAACCCCAAAACCCAATGCATTTTGTCATTAATTTCCCTAGTGGCAAGTGGCCAGGAATCTGGGTATTCCCTGATTTTTCGACACATCAAAACATCACCGAAATCGCCTGAAAATATTCCACCATCTGTGACTGGTTCGCTTCATTCTCTGCAGCGCAGCTGAACATGCTTGATGCCTGAAGTGGGCCGGACGAGGAGGGTGTACCAAGTCATGATACGTTTTTGTTGGGTGCGAAAACTCACATACGCTTGTAGCAACCCTCAAAAACTAGACGACGGATGGCCCGAGAGCGAAGAGGAACATGGTGAGAGGTATAAGTATGAAGATCTCATAGCATGAAACAAAAATATAGACATATACGATGATGCCTAAAATGAAGAGACATGGTGCAGACATGTTGTGAAAAGTAGGTACCCGGTACACATAAGAAGCACCTACCACCGAACCAAAAAAAACACACCGACGCCTTTACACACAAACGCCTTTACACACAGACACATTTACGCACATAAGTTTTTGCACACAAAAGATTTTACACACAGATGCTTTTACACACAAACGTTTTTACACACAAACGCTTTTACACACAGAAACTTTTACACACAAACGCTTTTACACACAGACGCTTTTGCACACAGACACTTTTACACACAAAAGTTTTTACACACAAAAACTTTTACACACAGACAGTTTTATACACAAACGCTTTTACACAGAGAAGTTTTTACACACAAACGCTTTTACACACAGACGCTTTTACACACAGACGTTTTTTACACACAGACACTTTTACACACAGAAGTTTTAATACACAGAACCTTTTACACACAGAAGCTTTTACACACAAGCACTTGTACACGTGCACACACAGACGCTCATACATACAGAAGCTTTTGCAAAGAGATGCTTTACACAGAGAAGCTTTTACACACAGACGCATTTACACACAAATGCTTTTACACAGAGAAGCTTTTTCACACAAACACTTTTACACACAGACACTTTTACACACAGAAGCTTTTACACACAGACGCTTTTACACACAAACGCTTTTACACACAGAAACTTTTACACACAAACGCTTTTACACACAAAAGCTTTTAAACACAGAAGCTTTTACACACAGAAGCTTTTACACACAGAAGCTTTTACACACAGACGCTTTTACACACAGAAGCTTTTACACACAGAAGCTTTCACACACAGACGCTTTTACACACAGAAGCTTTTACACACACAGACGCTTTTACACACAGAAGCTTTTATACACAGAACTCACCGAACCCTTTGCACACAGACCCTTCAAGAGGACCAACCAAATTCGCAGAAAAACCCTCAGTTTTTGACGATCGAACCTCATTTCGTGCGAAAGGGTGGCCATTTGTGGCACCTCGTCGGCACCGCCCGTGGCCTAAAGAGAGAAGAGAAAAGAAGGAGAGAGACCATAACAGAGGGCAAGGGGGAGAGGAAGAGAGAGAGAGAGAGAGCAGGGAAAGAGAGAGAGAGAGAGAGAGAAAGAGAGAAAGAGAGGGAGAAGGATAGATAATGATGATGTGAAGATGAAACGATGTGAAGATGTGATGATGAAGATGTGATGAAGATGTGATGAAGATGTGATGAAGATGTGATGAAGATGTGATGAATATGAGAAAATGTGAAGATGAGAAGATGAGAAGAGAGAGAGAGAGAGGGAGAAGGAGAGAGAATGAAGATGTGAAAATGAGACGATGTGAAGATGTGAAGATGATAAGATGTGATGAAGATGTGATGAAGATGAGAAGATGTGACGATGAGAAGATGAGAAGATGAGAAGAGAGAGAGAGAGAGATATAGAGAGAGATAGAGAGAGAGAGAGGGGGAGAAGGATAGATAATGAAGATGTGATGAAGATGTGATGAAGATGTGATGAAGATGTGATGAAGATGTGATGAAGATGTGATGAAGATGTGAACATGTGAAGATGTATAGCAGACCTCCACTATTAGAAGATCCCTTCGCTCAAACGCTCTCGGGAAAAACAACAAAACTAGAAAAGTGAAATCCTACTGAAATAGTGATAAATCATGTTTCTATCTTTTTGGAGTTTGATATAGGGAAGACAATTCAACAAATAAACATATTTTTCATTAGCCTTCCCAGCCATGGTGAACTGACCAATGGGAAATAGTTCACAAGATCTTCCGTAAATCCAGGATAAGCTTCGTGGTATACTGGTTGGTGGTATACCTACCCCTCTGAAAAATATGACTTCGTCAGTTGGGATGATGAAATTCCAAACAGATGGAAAAATGAAAAATGTTTCAAACCACCAACCAGATATGATGTTGCGAGTATATTGCCAACATTCTGAACGGATGCACATCTGGCAATACACTTTTTTTTAGACGTTTGACCAGTTTTGATGCCAAAAGAGGGGAAAAAAAACAGCCGTACATGGGGATATCTACTGACTGATATTTCGCAATCAAACTCCATAGTGATGAACTGGCGAACTGCCACCGAAGGATGTATATACCACTACCCGATACTTGGGGGATCATCCTACAAATATGGCCAGTTATATACCAGTTATAAGTCAGTTATAAGTCATAACTGGCGTATGAATGGTTTATGGTTTATGAATGTTTGTGATTCCATTTATGGCTTATGGTTTAGAAATGGTTTATGGTGTACTGTTTGTAAGTCAGTGATTTATAATTCCATTTATGGTTTATGAATGTTTATGACATTCCCATTTAATCCACAACCATATAGAAATCATATAGAAATCATTGGTCAATTTCGGGCTTCAACTGTAGTGGTTCATTTCAACGTTAAAAAAATGATAGCTTGACCAGTTAGGTGGGGTGATCCTCAAAGTCTTTGAAAAAAAACTCCCAGTAGCTCCAATATGCATTCCATTTTTTGTCGGGAATATGGATACCCCCGATTTGAGTTGCTTAAGGCTCCTTCCCAAGCAGATAGCAATGGACTGGACCATCCATCTGGGTAAATTGTAATATTTCACTAACCTGAATTCTTGGGCTATTTGGGGATGATTTCCCTAAAATAAACCATGATGAACCAGGGCTCGGTCCCAGTGAGCTCGTTATGGCATTTACCCAGATATACAGCACCCCTGCTATCCCCTGCCATGGTTAGGATCAGACGACTCAGACGATTTTCCTAGAGTTTTGGCCCCTTAATTACCAGTTATAAGTCAGGAAGTCAGTAAGTCACCCCATTTATGGAATGAACACTTTATCTGGTTCGTGATTTTAACCATCTTGAAAAATATGAGTTCGTCAATGCGAAGGATTATCCCATATATGAAATGGAAAATAAACATGATTGAAACCACCAATCAGTTTTGGAATGAAAACTCCATTTATGGAATGAAAACCCCATTGATAACCATAAAAAATAACCATTTATAACTCACTTTCACTGCTAAAAAACTGTAGGTCATGAATGTCCCACGGAAACCGTCTCCATGAACCAAAACGCGAACCAGGCGATGCCATCATATTTTTCCTGGTTGAAATGACACTGAATTCGGGTTCTACCGCATTTTATTTGTTGTAAGTTCGCGAAAACCATGCTGGTTGAGTGCCTGCTTTTCAGATTTATTGCGGGTAAAACCATGAAAAAACACTCTGTCTCATATTTTTTGTTAGTACGTGCTAGTAAAACTTTGTAACCCCACATTGTTTCACCACTTGTGTGAGCAAAACCATTGATTTTCACCATCTTAACCAACCCTGAAGCCCTACAAATTCCAGTTCAAGTCGCAATGAGGAAGCAGCATGCCGCAGCTGGTGGTAGATGGCGCTGACACCTACACTAACCAACGTTTTTTGGTTTATGGTAGATGTGTCATTCACTGATTTTCATGGGCATAATCTTTGATTGACACTCCACCTATACTAATCATCATAAATCACAAATCCACACTATCTGATGTTGACTGATGATGTATGATGATTTATGGAAGTTACTATATTTCCTATGTTTTCCTATATATTTCCCTTGATTTATGATAGATTATGGTAGTCTGTCATCAACAAACGCCCAGCCCGGCTGGGTGGCACCAGCTCCGCTGAAGGATCCTTTGGGGATTGGTGAACTGACTACTCCATGGTGGGCTGGCGCGGGAAACGCGCTTCGCCGCATCAAAAATGGAGGTTTCCAGCTGGGAAAAGCATCAAACATCTGGTGATTTACCATAGAAATAGTGGATTTACCCATTGAACATTGTGATTTTCCATAGTTATGGTGGTGCAATAACCATCTTGAAAAATGATGGAGTGAAAGTCAATGGGAAGGATTATCCCATATATGAAATGGAAAATAAACATGATTGAAACCACCAATCAGTTATGGAATGAAAACC
>Ga0126342_10020298_pt1 | contig 11184 bp, 9 predicted proteins | sample Cyp1metagenome_FD_92528 | JGI IMG/M metagenome (GOLD analysis project Ga0126342, IMG submission 92528) | Coral microbial communities from Lord Howe Island, Old Settlement Bay, Australia - Cyphastrea 1 metagenome | ecosystem: Host-associated > Invertebrates > Cnidaria > Coral ...
ATCGAGGTTCTCCTCCGCCACCCTGATGCGAAGCTGACACACGTCAACCAGTATCAATGGGGAGCCTCTGTGGTCAAGCCGACTGGCCTTTTGCATTATCATATGCCTAACTTTCGCAAGGACTTGTATCAGCATGCGGATCTCTATGCCTCCAAGCCCAAGGACGTCGCAATAGGGCGCGATCCCTCCGGACAGTTCAGAACATCGAGACACAAGGAGTATCCGCCACGATTCTGTAAAGGCCTTGCGTTTTCCATTGTTCAAGCACTGACTGCTGCGAAGCGCAAGCGTGAAGTCAGTTGCATTGGCAATTTGCCTGAGTCCCTGATGAAGTGGATCCATGGTGCTGCACGAGCCAGTACAGTGATGTATAGGAACACATGGCTTCCAGACTACCAGGGTACATAGGCGTCTTTTGTACATCTAATTCGAGAATGTGCAAGTGCAGCAAAGGCATAGACCTTTATTTGCAATGAAAGTGAAAAGTGAAAGTGATATTCAGGCATTCTCTCTGGCATGCTCGGGTCCATGCGTGCCCCACTGCATCCGGATCTTGCGATGTGGTTCGGATCGATTGCTGCCGACAGTCAGGACGAGCTGGCGGAGGAATAGACAAGGAGAAGGAGGAGAAGGAGACGGAAAGAGTTGCTCCTTTGTTAAAATCTAGAGAACCTGACCTGGCAGGTGGGGAAAAATGGGAATACAAATGGACGGGGGAATCAACCAATGGTTGGATCAATGGTGAGCAAGCCGTCGAAACAGCCATTGATCATTGCCATTATATCTTGCAACTCGTGTTTGGCAATGTTATGCTATTTTACAACCCACGAACAACTCGCTTAATTGCAAAGGGATAAGAATGATAAGATATTACAAATGTGCTTGTAAGAACACATTTAACTATTGGACCATCAGCAATTGGCTAACAATATGGCTCACTAAGTGCACAGTGTCAACGCAAACATGACCTGCATTCGTTCTGCGAGTTTCATCAGGAAGAATAACATATTCATAATTGGATGGTGTGGTTCAACGGCCGGCAAAGTGGATTGACTTTATCAGCGACTTTCTTTGAAACCCGGTGGAAGGAACGTTCATTGGAGACATCCAAAAGTAAAGGACATAGATCATGACACACCCAGAGAAGACTCCCCAAACCAACCATGCACATAATCAGTTTCGGTTGGGAAACATCATCAAGTGCTTCAATCTTGTTCTTGGGGAAGGGACCCACACACAGCAGGCATCATCTTTACTTACCGCAAAGGAGTACTGAAATCCTTCAAATCTTTTAATACAAACGTCATAGATGGCAAAGGCTGGTGTAGCCAAACTTCTCAAACCGTACAAGGTCAGCCGTGATTCATCCGAAAAGAAAAAAAAACAACCATCCCATCCGCCTTTTTCCATGTCCAGTAGCTAACACCGCCGGTGACGAGAATTTTACCATCCACGCAAATCACCTGAGATAATATGCACATATGGATCACTGAAAACAGGCCAAGTACACCTCCGACAACAACGTCGATTGTTTTTTTTTGCCATGGAGAACTCTGGTGTCAAGGCGACTACCAATATTCAAGAAATGCTGCTATCATCTCTCCAACACTGGATGTGTTCCTGGTAAAATGCCTGTCGAAAGGCTAGGGAAGTACAAATGGTGATTTTTCAATTCATGAACTGCCATTGTTTTCATAGTGTTTTTAACAAATGCTAGTTTCTAGTTCATGCCTTGCCAATTCAATGGTGTCTTTTTCTTTTTCCTTGTCAAGTGGAGATCTGACTCAAGGGAAACGACCAACCACTGCCAAGAAATATCCAACAAATGCCTTGAACACTGAACTCAAAAATCATTTTCTACAAGAAATACGCCAGTTCACCTAATTTGTTTGGACATTTTAGGATGAATTAGGTAATTACTTTTATTTGCCATCTTTCCAGTAGACAGTACCCTCTGGTAAACTAACATAACTATGGAAAATCACCCTTTTGAATGGGTCAACCAACTATTTCAATGGCCATGTTCAATAGCTATGTAACAAATTACCAGAGGGTATATCCCATTAAATCCCATTAAACCACCATTTTCCTATGGTTTTCCTATGGTTTTCCTATGGTTTTCCTATGGTTTTCCTATGGTTAGTTTACCAGTGCGTTTCCAGGGGGGTTTCCGCCCATTGCGACCCCACCTGGTGGTTAAAGCGCCCCATCCAGGGAGGCGGTGGCAGCCGTTCCCAGGCGCATGCAGCGCAGCTCGCCGGCTCCGAAGAACAAAAGTCTTGGATCGCCTCGGAGGTTCCACCGGAGGTGAATGCTAAGTGGTGAAAAAACATGTATAACTGGGGATTGTATACATATATGTATATGTATATGTCTATGTTCATGTATTATGTATATGTGTATGTATTATGTATATGTATACATATGTCTATGCTAATGTATTTGTATATGTATATGTATATGTATATATGTATATGTACGTGTATGTATATATATGTGTATATTGTATAGTATGCAAAAAAATAATAATTTTAGATATATTTATATATAGATAAAATAGTGATAACCCATTGATATAACTGCTGAGAAAGTGGCTACAAGCACTGGTTGATGTTCCCATTTCCTTTGGTTTCGATCGTCCAATGAGGTCTTCAATGGGAATCCTCAAGATCAACAATCTAATGACTTGGATGATTTTGGGTACCATTTTAGGAAACCTCCACATGTAGCCTAAAATAAGGTGGCCTATTTTGGGATTTTATCTATAGTTCAATGTAGAAATTGATGCTTTGCACACTTTAAGATCTTTAAGGCCTCATGCCCCCTTCGGCAGCCGGAGTCACATCAGCACAATCCTTGCGATTTTGCAGGTCAGCTAATTTCAATCGCACAGGAAATCTGTAGACCTGTTGCAGGGCCGGACAATCTGATGCTGAAAACATGTTTGGTGGCCATCAATGGTCCAAATTATTTTCTGGTTATTTAAGAGTTTGCTATGGAAAATGGTCAATCTATAGATGAGAAACAATCATGACCTATCTATTCAGCATTATGATTTGTCATAGCTACGTTAAATAACCAGATGGTATCTTTTGTGGCTCCTCAACGGTCATTCAAACCCATCATAATGTGTTTGAGGCAACAGCAACGTGTGGCCCCAACCCATACCGCCTCCGTGCATAGCTCTGCCAGGGTCAAATCTGCCATAGCGTTCTTAGAGATAGCACGTTTTCCTGGCATCCACCATGGGGGAAGCACAACGTGCAGCGGCTGCAAGGTAGAACCTGGATCACTGCAAACTACTAATTCAAACATACCCTTACACATATACACATATTATCAACTATGATATTGTTGGTTACTAATATCCCATTTTTATACCAATAACGCGGGTTGGTGATTGGGATATGATATTATATAGTTGAGATATACGTACGTATAATTCCCAATATTCCCAAGATATTATTTATTGTAATACAGTAGTACAGTATATCATTACCAAAAAAACTGGTACATGGGGATATGTCAAAATTTAAGGCCTATGGGACCAGATATTTTAGTATATTTTTAATAACTAGATAATTACTATAAAGAGAAGCTTAGTAAAAACATATTGGAAACCCATAGTTTTAATAGACTTAATGTTACTAGGCCAAATATTGTCCCAAAAAAGTATGGTATATATCTGTATATTATACAATGTTCATAGTACATCTACCCTCTGGTAATTGAACATAGCTATTGAAAATTACCCATAGAAATAGTTGATTTACCTATTAAAGATGGTGATTTTCCAGTGCGCAATCTGTTAGTTTACCAGAGGCTAAATGCAATATCATCCCATGATTCACCATTCTTAAACCATCAAAATCACCATTAAATCACCATTTCTAGTGGTAAAATCACCATTTTGTCCATGTTTCCCAGGGCAATTACTTGTAACCCTTACATTTAAGGCTGACCGTCACCACGTCACCGTCAGTCCTTGACCAATGCCACCGGTCACCACAACGCGCTTCGCCGACTCCCAAGCCTCGGCGCCGAAGAACCGCAAAAACGTCGACGTCTACGATCGAAATCTCTGGGTTTTGTATCTGGAGAATCAGGTTTTAAACACATATCATTTTATTAATACAAACATATATATATGTATTATATATATATATATTTATATTATATATATATATAGAGATTACCTACATTATCTAGTTTAAAACTCTTGTATCTATGTCACTGTCATATATGATATCACATATTGGATGATACGAATCTGGATAACTTATCTCACAAGTCCATCGAAAGTTCTGGGTAACACATTTGTGGGGTTTGGGTGGCCGATGAGGTCACAACAACAATGATGCAGAAGTATGGTAAACCGAATGGTCATCAGCATGATTTTGACATCTGGGCTTAGTATTTTCTACATTAATCATATATCAAACCATGATCATGATATTGGAGTTTCTTCTAGGGTTTACCATGAATGATCGTTTGAATCTCCTTCGGTGGTCAGCTGGCGTTCACATAAGGATGTTTTTGTTAAAGGTACAAATGGACCCACAAAGTAAAGTTCTGACTACAACTCTCAAAACAAATAAATAGAACAATTGCAAGCCTGGCAAATGTTTTTGTATATCTGTAATTATATCTTATACATATTTGTATCATTGAATAAAATCAATTCCATACATCTATCCATGTATCCATCTATCCATCCATCCATCCATCCATCTAATTTAATCTAATCGAATCTAATCCAACGCAATCCAATCCAAACCAATCCGTCTATTTATGCTTCCATCCAACCATCTTTCCGTACAACATGGCAAATTTGACCTTCCAAATTAAACACTTCATCTATTTGGAGGTTCCTCTAATTGATCATTTTCACCGACACTCATGTGTCGGTTTACCGAGAAACTTTTCGCACCTGCCTCCCCATACTGGGTTCCAAGTCCTTCAAAGCTGTCCTGTGGAAACAGCAGATGCAGTGCAGTTTGATTTCGGGATTCGCACCATGGAGAACCAATGATACCCATGGAACAAGCAAGACAACAAGTCACCACCTCCTTGATCCTGTGCAAGCCGTTCAACTATCAACTATCGGACTTGACCTGCCATGAACTATAGCCATTGACAATTTTAGGGACATCCTGGTAATCCATGAGTCATCTTGCCGAGTTTTGCTATCAACCAAAGGTTAGGTTCTTAAACGAAATGTACAGAGCTCTCAGGAATATTTATCAGTTTGGTAGAGAAATCCTGGCCCAAACTTGCCAAACTGATATACCTCCCAAAAAGAGGGGTGATTGTTGGTTGTGTCTTAATTATTCTTGTTCCTACGACAACAAAGACAATCTGTTCACCCACATATATTTGTTTACAAATGTAAGGACCCCAGAACCAAGACCATCCACAAATCATGGCACGGACTTGGGGTATCACTTTTACCTATGTCTGTTTGACCAGTTGATGATGAATATACGCTATACACCCTCCTGAAAAGATAACCCGCAAACAAAAAAAAACATGCAATATTTTTTAGACATGAAAAAGGGTACTTGAAGGGTCTAAGCATATATTATATATGTATCATTACAATAATTATGATCATGTGATTATTCTTACTTAAACATTGCTATTTTACATACATATATACACATGCACGACGTTTACATACATATCTATATATATATATATACCATCTGGTTATTTAACATAGCCATGGAAAATCACCATTTTTAAAAGGTAAGCCATCTATAAATGGGCCATTTCCCATGGCTATGTTAAATAACCAGAGGGTATATATAAATCAATACCACACAACCATGCCCAATTCACCAAGTTTCTGCGCCGCATCGAGCTCTTGCGCGTTTGCTTTCAGCACCGCCGCCTGCTCCGCCGCGCTGACCGTCTCCGCCCAGGGCGCCACGGAGGCCTCGGGGTCCTCGAGGTCCTCGGGATACTCCGTCTTCACGTCCTGGGAGCTGGTGGTAAACCACAGGATAACCATAGGAACATGGTGATTTAACCACTATAAATGGGGATTTAATAGTGGGTTTTAATGGTGAATAACAATGGGTTAACAATGATGAATCATGGGATGATATGGAAATTACCCTCTGGTTATGACTAACATAGCCATGGTATAGTAGTATAGATGACCCATAGAAATAGATGGTTTACCGAACTTAAAAATGGTGATTCCAGGATCCTAAAATGGAGGTACGTTAGTACCATATGTTTGGCCATATTTTGGGGGGGTATCCCCTTACATAAGCCTCAAAAATAGGCCTTATATGTGGTAGGTACCTCCATTTTTGGATCCTGAAATTCCCATTGAGAAAAATGTGAGGGAATTAAATACTTGGCTGTGATTTGGGAGGTTAAGTCTGTTAAGTTTCTTACACATGTATCTATAGATAAATCATGATTTATCTAGATCAATAGGGAATATAGAGCATATATATATACATACGATATCTAGATATTGAGAAAGATATTTATATAGATCTATATATATATATGTATAATCTATGTATTTATTTATCTATCTATCTATCTATCTATAATCTAATCTAATCTAACCTAATCTAATGTAATCTAATCTAATCTAATTTAATCTAATCTAATCTATCTAATCTAAGCTAAGCTAATCTGATCTAATCTTATCTTATCTATCTATCTATCTATCTACCAATCTATCAATATATCAAATATATCAAATATGTCTTATCTATCTTGTATATCTATCGATCTATCTATCCTATCGATCTAAGCTATCGATCTGATCTATCTAATCTATCTAATCTATCTAATCTATCTAGTCTATCTAATCTATCTAATCTATCTAATCAATCTAGTCAATCTAATCTATCTCATCTATCTAATTTATCTAATCTTATCTATCTATCCATCTAATCTTATCCATCTAATCTTATCTATCTATCTAACTATTTATCTATCTATCTATCCATCCATCCATCCATTTATCTACCTATCTACCCATCTATATCTATCTGTCTATCTACCTATCTGTCTACTTACTGCCTTACATGCCAGTGACACACTACCTAACCCCCACCCACCCAACAGGGGGGGCGGGGGTAAAGTAGACCCTGGATGAAAAAAATACAGCTAGCCACATATGATCATTTACATGCTACCCACATATGACCTACTTACTGCCTTAGATGCCAGTGACACACTACCTAGCCCCCACCCACCCCCACAGGGAGGGGCGGGGGTAAAGTAGACCCGACATCGATAAACTATTTGCTAGCGACATGTCAGCTATATCCGACAGAAAGCCTCCTACATACAACGTACATACAAGACCATGACCATGAGGGGGGAGGGGGGGTTGCAGGGCTGAGCCATGTGTATATATATATATATTATATATATTATATATATTATATATATATTATATATTATATATATTATATATATTATATATATTATATATATTATATATATTATATATATATATAATATACTGTATATATATTATATATATTATATATATATTATATATATGTGTCTCGATATCTAGATATATTATGTGCATTATATATATATATATGCCCTATATGCCCTTTGGATCTAGATAAATCATGATATATGATATATCATATAGATACTGAGAAGGGATTTAACAGACTGAACCTCCCAAATCATAGCCCATTGCCACTTCCTCAGAAGCTACTTGAATCCAAAGGAATGAAATTATGAGACTTGATGCGGCTTTTGGAGCTTTTTCGGAGAATCTGGGGGCATTCAGCTGCCAATTGAAACATTGGAATAGGCTCAGCAGAAAAAGAATCACCAGCCACCATCCCACCGGTCACCATTCCTGGCCATGTCCAAGGACTCTCCAAAAATGTGCGGTATGCGGTATGCATGGCCACCTAAAATCAACCTTTTCAGTATCGCCTTCACTCATAGCTCCTCTGTGTTACCATCTCATTTTCCCAACATGTACCATCCAGCACCATTAAGTGTCCATGTTTTTCTTTTCCGGACTTGCATCATCCAAAACGTTAATGCGGTAAAGCGAATGCTGCAATTACTACTCAAAGGAGTGTTTCACGTTTATTTTTGTTTTTTTCAAATTGCATACATCTACTTCAGGTTTGGCTTCGGCATAGTTTCTTTTTTGGCTCCACAGCCATTGCTGCAGCCAAACATGCTCAATCTTAGCCTGAGAAACAAATAGCCACGTAATGTGTATATTATATACATATACTATTATTCCGATGTCTGATAAGCGATGGACTTGCACTAAACTAGCCTCCAGTTTTTACTCACATCTGAAAAATCCCACGTGTCATTGCTCCCACAAGGTGGTTGTTCCAGTTATACATTGGTTATAAACTCATAGCATGCATTAACTATATAGATATACCCTCTGGTAAACTAACATAGCCATAGCTATTAAAGATTGCCATTTATAGTTTATATTCCCATTAAAAAATTGCGATTTTCCATAGTTATGTTAGTTTACCAGAGGGTATCACCAACAAAAACCATAGTGAAATTGGGGTGATTGGCACCAACTGAACGCAAAGACGAACGGGGGCACAACCCTGGAGTCACCTTTCTCCAAGTCTCTTCCTCGGTGTCCACCAGAGGAATCACTTCCCAGGGCAAATCGTCCAAAAACACCGAGCGGGTTTCCTTCGACACCGGGTCCCTGGACCAGGACTCCTGGCGGTGATCATGGATTTATGGCTTCATTCGTTGTGAAAAAAAACAACAAACGTTAGGGATACCTTGGGATACCTTGGAATATCTAGGAATATCTAGATCTCGGCATATCTGGGGATGGGCATATAGTGGAATATCATGGAAAATCTGATGCTTTCAAACCATCCCTGACATAAATTGTCCAACAATATCAGGAATCTACTGGGATATCCTTGATATTGGTATCTTTGTGCAGGCCTATGATTCCAATCGATTGAAGCCCAGCTGGGTTCTGAATGGATTGGTGCCAGCAATGCCTAAGATTTTTGACCCTCCATTCTGTTGTTCCATCCAGCCCGCAAAGTGATCATGTGATGTAGTATGCTTTACCCTCTGGTAATCTAGCTGTTGGCTATGGTATAGATGGCCCATTTAGTTCGACGATGTACCTATTCACAACATTTAACAACAATCATTTTCCATAGCTATGTTGAATTTCCAGAGGGTAATACGAGTGACAAATATCCATCCCGAGTGGTGTCGCCAAGCACCATAATGAATCATGAATGATTCTCCTACTGATTCGACGATGCCAAATTTCTACACCACACCCCCTGGCCGCCATGGCTTTCCACATCTTTCCACTACGGGCCTGCACTCCAAAGCGGGTGACATAGACCTGTGCTGCCAAGCCCTCCAAATCAATCCCATCCTCAGGCATCAGACTCCGAAGAGAGATTGGGTACCCTCTGGTAATTTAACATAGCTATTGAAAATGGCCATTTATAGTGAGTTTTCCCATTAAAAATGGTGATGTTCCATCGTTTTTTGTACGTTTACCAGAGGGTAGATCCCAATGGGCTGTGTCATCTGTGTGTCATCCACCCCCAAAAAGCGATTTTCGGCTTTTTGGGTGTTACCTTGACAGATCGGCAAGTTACGGGATCCGAGTTGACCAAAGTTGACCAAGAATCCCTTAAGTTTGTCATAGGCTACCCAGAAATATCATGTTTGATTCACTTGATCAGAAATTTTGCACAAAACAATCAAATTATAAGTTAAGTATTCCATACTATATCTAAAACTCTGTAAATCCAGATGTCTGGACACGGCCGTAAATCTCGATGTTTGTTCTCATCCTAAATTGTTGACATCAATCCCCATGTCGCCAGACAAACCGACCCCCTTAAATGCTCCGGGACGAGGCGGCCAAGGTTCATCAAATCGACCCCAAAGCTTCGAGCGATCCGCCAACCAACCTTACAAGGCAGGACAGATGCAGCTTGGTGAATGACTAGCAATGCATACAAGATGATAGCAAGCCCCAAAATGATAAAAGTGGTTCCAGGATGCTATAGATGATTATAGATGATATGTTCCTATACTTTCCAACATGTTCCCCTTAACCTACAGGTTTCTTACTTGTCTTTCTTTTGGGGGGGCTACGATATAGTTGAATATCTTGAATATACTTGGTGGTTCACCCCCGGAACGGCATCCGTGGCTTAGTGAACCAGCCCAGTCAAAAGGATGGACTAGCCTTGCTTATCCTATAGTTCTAGCTGAAGTTACAACTCACTTGCGAGCGGGGCGAACCACCAAGTATGAACCAAAGAAATGACAGCGACAACACTGATACATCATGCTATTTGCTCCCGCCGTACCAGATTGATTTATCCAGGATGGTATTAATCATTTAAATCTATTTGTATCCTGCAGCCAATCATCAATTAGAAAAAAAACTGCTGATAGTCAATCTTAATAGTTGTATAACCACCGTTTATCAATGTTTGATAGCTGTATAAATCTACCCAGATACTCTCTGGTCATTTAACATAGCTATGGAAAATGGCCCATTGATAATCTATGATGATCTACATTGATTTACCTATTCATGGTAATTCTCATAGCGCACCCTTAAATAACTAGAGAGGGACTTGGACCATTGATGACCACTAAACATGTTGAACATATTCTAATATAAATATAACCACCATTGATCAATGCTTGATGGCTATAAGTTCTAATCCCTATACTTTAATGACGTTGAAATCCCCCAAGCAAATCATCAACAGGCTGCTCCCTCCACGCCTGTCTCATCCATCTTTTTGCACGCCACCGCCAGGCGAATGGCAAAGCACAGGGATGCCCATAGAGCCAGGCGCTTACCTTGAAACTTTGTGCTTTGCCAAAAACAACAAAATCAAACACATACCCAAAATATGGAGTTTACTATAAATTTCTGGAAAATATAAGGCCGGAGTTAATTATGAACAACATATTCATTGGATTGGTTTAAGGAAAATGTTACAGGAAACCTCTATATTTGAATTTGATTGGTTCCTGTAGATTTTCCCTTAAACCAATCCAATCATATATATATATTAACCCAGCTTTGCAACCCAACAGCATACCTGAATCTTCCACCTACGTCTTTTTTCAGACCCTGTGCCAAAGTCCTGTTTTTTCAGTACCCAGAAAACTTTTCAGGACCTA
>Ga0126342_10020299_pt1 | contig 11184 bp, 8 predicted proteins | sample Cyp1metagenome_FD_92528 | JGI IMG/M metagenome (GOLD analysis project Ga0126342, IMG submission 92528) | Coral microbial communities from Lord Howe Island, Old Settlement Bay, Australia - Cyphastrea 1 metagenome | ecosystem: Host-associated > Invertebrates > Cnidaria > Coral ...
GCATTGATTTCATCAGCTCTCGAGCTGGTTTGCAATTTGAAAATGCGCAAAGGCACAGAACTACATCACCTTCCTGATTGTCCTCAAGATCAGCAGAGAGCACGTCCAACACACTGGATGGATGCACGGGAACAACAGCTTTGCAAGAGCGCACCCCGCTGGTTTCACAACACCGAGCTCTGGAGGCACAGCATCACGGCTGCCACCCCGGGTAGTTCCGTCACGGTTGTTTCATTTGTTTCATCTCCTTGGTGATAGAAATCATGCGAGATCTGCGGTCAGGTAACAGCGAGAGAAGCGAGATTTGCTCTTCAAAGCCTCAAAGCTGTACAATGTTTGACGATGTTCGGAGCTGAACCGCATTGAAGAGCCATGACGAGTCCCTGCAAGATTCCTCCTGCGAGGTAATCCAAAGCCTCCGCATCCTCTCTTGCGCCCAACTTGGCACCCCTTTCCTCGTCCTAGCTGTGGGGAACGTAGAAGGGGCGGAACTTGCTACAAAATACTATCACAACTCTGTCAGCTCACATGAGCCATGCGCGAAGGAAATTCTTTGGAGTGACTGTTCTTCCCCATACATGTTTTCCATGGAACACTTTCTGGCGCCTTGTTGCTGGCAGATTTTCAAAACGGCTAAAGCCGCTGGGTCTTGGATGTTTCGGAATTTGAAAAAGCTCCTAACGCCACAGGGCCAAGCCGAATTTTGGGGTGGAATATAGCAAGGAACGCTGGCCCGGAGGTGGTGAAAAGGTCTCGAGTGAACGCATTCTGACCCACGATGTGCTGCCTTCACAATTCATCTTGTCGATTGAGGATATGGAGAAAAAAAACGATCCTCTACCAGTGACACATCGACACTCAGGCAAGTGCGAATGTAAACCTCACTGGCGTTGAGCAATCAGTCCAACAACATGTCGAGAAGTTTGAAGGCAAGGTTCACTCCTTAGACCAATCTTCTGCTGCTGCTCCGTCATCATCCTCGTCAACAGCACCAGTAACTTTGCCTCCACCTCGAAGAGCGAAGCCACCACCGCCAATCAAGATTCCTGGGTATGCCGAGATGCTTCAATCACCGGCGAGTCCGACAGCAAAAGGCAGGCCAATCGCAAAGCCTCCTACTGAGCATGAACATACTCGCCGCTTCCTTGTCCCATCCTTGCTGCGGCAGGCAGTCATAGTGGCAATTCGATGCGGGGCAACATCAACTTAAAACCTTTCCGACACACTCCGCCCTTACATAATCTTACATAGGTGCTGGTTGCATGGGCTCTGGGTGGCCCTTCCAAGCTGCTGGGGGCATTCCAGCTACAAGTGGCTGGTTGGCTGCAGTGCGCCGAGATCGCATTTTTTGCGATGGCTCTAAAGGGGAAGCAGCGCATTCTGTGAATCAAGCGCTTGCGGAAGCGCGCCTGATTCTTGAGCAGTCACAAGTGGCTAGATTCGATCCAAGGTTACCGGCGTGTGAGCAAAACCTTCTACTGTTTGCAAGCCGACCCTAAAACAGCAGTAGCCACAACATGAAAAATAATTTGACTTAAGGCCATGGGTTTCTGGACACTGGTCAGACGTGGGCAACGGCAAATAGGCAAGCAAAGCCACCCAAGCGATTTGCCGGGAGGTTATTTCCTTCCTGCTTTGGCAATCCCAGCGTCACTTGAGACTCCGGCACACGGGGAAGGGGAAGCATCATGGTCTGAATCATGGTTTATATTTTGCTTACAGGGCACCTGTGCTCAGCAACATATGGTATCTGTTGATTTGTGCACACAGATGTCAGAACAGGGAAAGCAGTGGGCAAACATTATCCTCGAGGCAAAGGCTTCCATTCACGCAGCTTTCGCTCAAAAAAATCAGCTCGGCAGTATCGCAGGAGGGTTTGTCTACTGCCACAAGGCTTTTACGGTGGCAGAGATTAAACTGCGCAGGAGCTTTCAAGCCTTGCCTTTTTCTTCTTGCAGACAATGCAAACTGTCACTACCAGTGATTCCAGTCCACCGACATCAGCTCATGCCATGCGCAATATGTTCTGCATGAGAGTTCTTGGTACCGCAAGATTGTTGCAAAACAACTTTCTTGCAATTGCCTGCCGCACGTCGGGTGCCTGTGGACTGGTATCCCTTTTGGACCTTCAAACAAGTTCATCCCACCCTTAGCAAGCTGCAAGAACAAAGCGTATGTGTGTGTGTGTGTGGATGCCTGTGTCTGCGTGCCTGTATAGAAGCTCCATGCATGGCGGCTCTCGACACTGCAAAGAGGAAAGTGGCATTCTCCTGGGGCTGCTTTTGGGTTTGCGGGCATGGGGAGATTTGAAACTTTAAGTTGTTAACCAACTCATTTGCAATACATCTCATGGTCTTTTCACCAACGCAAGGAAACCAAAAAGGTCACAAATGAAAGCGCAAAATAACAAAATAGAAACAGCTGGATGGGGGGCTCTGCTTTCCCTCATGTGTGACCAAACCAAAGAAAGCATGCGGACTTTGACCATTGGTCGTTCTATCTTCAAGGGCATCAGCTCATACCTTGCGCGGCCTATTCCACGTGAACATCCCCTGTACCAGCAAGGCATTGCTAAACCAATCCTGGTTGCTTGTAGCACATGGTGAAGCGGCTATGGATTAGCGCCGCTTTCTTTGGATGACCAAGATTGCCACTAGCGAACCCCCCTCAGCAAGGTTTGATCGCGCGGATCGATGTCTTTTCAACCCCTTCTGAACCTGTGAGTGTCTCAAACACCCAAAGCACAAACTCTTTTCTGCGTATTCCACACATCGCTGCGGAGCTCTAATTTGTTCAGTAGCACTCTGAAGCATCAAGAGCATGCACCCACATCCTCTTTCATGTGTTTTCTGCAAACCATATATACATACATATACAATCATATACATTATATATTGTATACATGCTGTCCTTTTTTCCAGGGTCGCTGATAACCCACACCCTGCCCTATATCATTCGAGCGAGGACCACTTCCGGACTTTCACAAATTTGATCATTCATGTTCCTTCGTCATGTCTTACATCTTCCGGAGTAGTAGCCGATTCTAAGTTGGTGAGTGGCAGATTGGAACATCAAAAGCATGAACTCACATCTTGATGATCTGGTTTATGGCTTTCAAGTATCACTGCTTTGAAGACCAAACAGTTTTGTGGAATTTCACGATTTTCGGGATGCTACCAGAGATCCTCTACCGGCTTTCATTTTGGTAGTGGACAGCTTGCACGCTGGTAAGAAAGCCCACAATTTTATCTTAGTGTATCCGGTGCTTGCATATGACATGAGCTACGCAAAGTGCAACCTTTCTTTCCTTCTGACTTTCCTATGCCGCCGCCTGACTCAAGCGGACAAACAGCTGAGAGCCCTTGGTCACATTGACCTCACAACATTGACCTCACAACTTGAAAAGCGGCACCTATCAAAGGTAGCAATGGCTCAACCAGTGCCCGGGCCTTTTGCGGACCTTCGGGCAAGAGCCTTACACTTACACAAATCTCACAAAGTAAAGGCTGTTGACTCGGTGCTGCTGCTGCCAGCCAAACAAAAATCTTTGCAAACATCAGAGTGCATCTGCAGGCCCTCTGCCCATGATTGGAGCAATGTGTGGATTGTGATAGGTGTAGGCACCGTTTTGTATGCAAAGTAAAGGCTCACTCATTGCGGTGTGTCTTAATCGTCTTACTATTGGCCCACTTTCTTCGTGCATCGGAAATAACCCCAAACCCAGCGAGTGATCATTGTGAACAAGGAACGTCACAATGGGCATGCCACATTTTCGGCACCCAAAAGGCGCACCAGTGGTGCAACTCGGCATCTTCGACGTGCGCCTCGTATGGGACTTGCGTGGCTTGCGGCATGTCTTGCCGATTGCCTAAACCGCTTTTCTGCACAAAAAAACAGGCGTGACAGCATGGTGCTTGAGACCGGAAGAGTGCAGCAGAACGAGGCAATGAATGTAGGGAAATGGAGTGAAAAGCTGAATGCATACAGGGATTAAACAGCTGGAAGCGGCAGAAGATCTCCTGCATGGTCGGTCCATGTCCACCATCAATCCCACCAAGGCTCTCCGACAGGGCCTGAATCTCCCAGGTGCGCATCACTTCCATGAAAATGTTGGAAAGCGCAAAAATTGGAAACAGTTGATTCCCGCTCCCTGACAAAGCGGCGCAAACCTCTGGAGCCCTTTTCTGGATTGCATTTCTCACAAATTGCACTGGACTGCCTGACGGAGCAAAGACACACAGGGACCACTTCCAGCACCTGCCCTGGGGGTGATTTGCGGGCATAAACAAACTAGCCGTCCAAAAGGCACAATTGTCAAGCCATGGCTCCTTGCAGACCCTCGGCTAGCATGTTGAGATGCCTTCGTCCCAACTACCAAGCAAGCGGGGAAAAAATAGCTGCTAGGTTGGAGTCCTTGGGTATTTTTCTTACGTGTTGACGGCCAAATTTTCTGATTTTTTCTGCTTCTGCAAGAACTGCAGACTTGCTATGGAGATGTACTGTGGGCGCATCGGCTTCTCTTGCATCCAGGCTTGCAATCTTGTTTGGCCTGCCCTATCAATACCCCTCCAGATACTTGGTGTTCTCTTGCCATGTGCTTCACTGGCCATCGTCACGGTCGGCGGGTGGTGGGTGGTTAAGATGCCCTTGCTCTTGCGGCGTGTGCAAAACCAAAGCCCAAAGAAAGAAAACTTGACCTCCAACAACCCCCTTTTTCTGTAAGTCTTTCACCTACGCAGCACAAGAAAGAAGGTATGCTCTCGAGGCAAGCACAGGAAACAAAATGGAGACAGAGCGCACGGTGCCAGGACGCTTCTGCAGCTGTCTTGGGCATTTCTGAAATGGCAAAAGCTGTGATTCCGGGGCGGGCGAAGGACAGAGAAACGGGGCGCTCAAGACAGAACTTGTGCTTTCTGATGCAATCAGTTACACCTGTACCGATGGTAGATACTTCAACATTTTGCTCTGTGCTGGCCGGGCCTGAGCTTCAACCGCTCACTCACAGCGCTGGAACTGGGAAGGTGACCTAGGTGATGCGGGGTGATATTTCACAAATCTTCTGCCAATATCTTTTTTCCCCGCAGAACTCACCCATGGTGACGCCTTGCCAAAATTCTACCCGTAGCCTCGAACAAATAATTGTCTGCCCGTGCTAGTCTATGGGTGCTTGCGTTTCGGCTTTTGCAAGAAACATGACCAGAGACACAAATGACAAAAGCTATGACGAAATCCGCTCTTGTGGACGCTCTTGCGGCAAGGGGTCGCTGGGACACCCTTGCAAAGCTGTCGGGCAACTTTGACCCGGAAGAAGTTGACTTTTGCCGAGGCTCACCGAACTTTATCTGAGTCCAAACCCTGTACCTGCTACTGTAACTCTTGACACTGTCTGATAGTTTCTTGTTGCTACACGCCTCGAAGCAAGTTCTTGACTGCAAAGGGTTCAAACATGTCCTCTCAAGCAGCACGCTTACTGCGAGCGGGGCTTCTCACAATTAAGGCAGATCTTGACCTATCAGTAACATACCGATGACCACTGCTTCGAGATCCTCACTCTACGGGACCCGGGCTTTGCCAAAGCCGGCGGCTCAAAGAAAAATGGGATGGCAGCCTTAGAAAATCTCCGCATGAGCCTGCATCCCCGGGAAAGGCTCAGCTTGAATGTCCAGGCTCGCTTGGAGGTGCAAGGGGCAGGAACAGGTGATTCAGCTCAAGTCCTGCTAGCATTCGTCTGCGTTTCCCAGGCTTGGAGAATTCATCCTCACTGGTCTCACTTGCCGCGCTGTGGGAAAGGTCAAACTCTGAATAAGAAAATTTCCCAGCACATTGTCCATACATCCCACACCGTCATGCACAAACCCGGAAGTTGTGGCATTGTGGCACGCCTGTTGTACCAGAAAGCACCATTCCAGGCAACTTCTCAACAACATACAGCTTCTCCTTCAGCAAACACTCAGTTCCAGACTCTCAGTACACAGATACACCAGTAAGCACGGCTGCGCAATTCCAAACTGGTCAAGGATTGGCTCATCTAAAATGGCATGCCTGCAGCGACTGCGGGAATAAAAATGCCCTCGCAGCCTCTGGCTCAAGACTTCCGATCTGAACTGCGCAGCACACACTGGCTTGGCCTGAACTGATTCAGCGGGCGCTTTCAACAAGCAAATACTTTCTCAACCAAAAAAACCTAAAGCAACTCACTGAGCGTTCACAGCTCGAGCTCCGAAAAAGCTCATGCATTCAACCAAGTGCAGCTGCACTAGCTTGGGAACCCAGTGCCTTTGCATCAATGCGCCATGGGGGCAGAGCATGGCTGACGGTGGCGTGGATGAAAGACCCTTTTGGCTCCTCACGGTCACGAGCACTGGACTGGCTTACCAATGCGGGCACTCTTCAGCTGGACCGGGTTGAAACAAGGCCTCACATGCCCTGGTCACAGATTTCGCAACTCTCCAGCTTTCTGTCCGCACACCCAATCTGTTCAGATCGGGCGCCTGTCAATGGTTAAGCTTGAGGCAGAAGCAGGGGCGGATGAATGGCATATTGCCGATTTCAGGCAAAAGGGTTCCAGAACAAAACGTGGGACGCAAGTGGTTTTCTGAGCGCTTCTTGCTTCCAGTGTAGAAGCACAAAGAGCATGTTCTCAAACCTGCGGCTCTGTGAATCTTACCTCTCACACCTGTGTTTTGAACAGTAAAAGTTACATGAGATACACTGGCGTGAAGCACAGGCAAAGCCTTGAATAGAGGTTCAGTTCTGAAGGTCCGCCTCATTCTGCTCGGACGCCTCATCCAGTATCACGCTGAACCCCGGAGGAGCGTCCTCTGCTGGGTATCCATCAACGCACTAAGGTAACGACAATGAAATTAATTACAGAAGTTACTTGTCCGCATGCTAGATGCGGTTGTTTTGCCTAAGGCAGGCCAAGTTTCGAGATGTGGCCGCAAGCGGCGGTCCAACCTGGATAGAAAGGCTAGAAACCGGACAGATCAACAAAGCCACCTGTCAAAACATGATCAGGAAAGGCTCAACGATCTATGCAGTTTGGAATATATAGATATATATAACCCTTATTGTTCTTTTTCTACCTCCCTTTCTTTCTCCCTCTCTCGGAAGCCTTGGTTTCCCACCATGCAAGTGCTGGAAAGGTACCACATATCAAGTTTTTGTGGGGTAGATAGGCCTTGCCCGAAACAGGGCTGCATACATGACAGTGGTTTGACGCTGTCCATCCCAACGTATCTAAAGTAGATTGTGCCCGAAAAAAATCCAAAGGCATGCCTCGCAATGAGTTACATGCAGGGTTTTGGCAGAGAGCATCATCTGTGCCATTGGCACCTCTACCGCCGGACAAGACCTCAACAGCCCAAAGCTCGTCAAAGTGAAGCCAGCAGGGACAGGTGCGCCGCCTGGGTGTAATGGCATGCTGCCGGTATGCAGGCAGAAGGGTTCCAAAACAAAACGTAGGACGCAAGTGGTTTTCTGAACGCTTCTTGCTTCCAGCGTCGGAGCACAAGGAGCATGTTCTCAAACCTGCCGATCTGCGAGTTGCACCTCTCACACATGTGTTTTAAAGTCTGCTTGGGTGGGTAAGAAGAGCATGTGAGTAGCTACAAAAACATAACATGTACAGGTGTGAAACACAAGCACAGCCCTGAACAGAGGTTCAGCTATTCTGACCAAACGCCTCATCCAGCATCACGCAGGACTTCGGAGGAGCATCGAGCTGGGTATCTATCAACGCACTAAGGTAATGACGAAGGCATTACGCAAGGGCAGCTGTGCCGCCTGGGTGTAATGGCATATTGCCGATTTCAGGCAAAAGGGTTCCAAAACAAAACGTGGGACGCAAGCGGTTTTCTGAGCGCTTCTTGCTTCCAGTGTAGGAGCACAAGGAGCATGTTCTCAAACCTGCCGATCTGCGAGTTGCACCTCTCACACATGTGTTTTAAAGTCTGCTTGGGTGGGTAAGAAGAGCATGTGAGCAGCTACAAAAACATAACATGTACAGGTGTGAAACACAGGCACAGCCCTGAACAGAGGTTCAGCTATTCTGACCAAACGCCTCATCCAGCATCACGCAGGACTTCGGAGGAGCATCGAGCTGGGTATCTATCAACGCACTAAGGCAATGACGAAGGCATTACGCAAGGGCAGGGAGATCGCGCCCCGGCTTCAGGTGAAGGCTGTGCCTGGAAAGAATGGCTTGGAAACAGGTTGCATTTGCTGGACACTTCTTGCTTCTGGCGGAAAAGCTTCAAGCCTTTGGCCGGACGAGCCTCGCGTCTGGCGGTGGAGCTTTGAAGTTGTATTCAGTTCAACAAAAAAAGTAATGTGGTAGCTGATTGCTGATTGGCAGGCGAGACAGTGGAAGAATATGGCCGCGCTGCTCTGCAAACAGCGCCCCAGAACTGGGGTTTTCCACTCTGGTTTTCGCATCTTGTCTAGGCCAGGCAGGTATGGGGCAGGGCGCCACCTGATAGGATGAAAGATGCATCATCTGTGCTTTCAAACCAACACTCTTCTTGGGCTACCTAGCAATCAATGCTGGGCATCTGGAACTTGAACTTCAACATGCCTAATCATGGGGGTTCCTGCCGGACCGCAGCAATGCACGCCCAGAACAGAAAATGCACATGATTCACATGCTTCAAGATTTACAATGCCAATGGCGGCCATGGCTTGCATAATCTGCATAAGAAATCATAAGAAAGGCTGAAAGTACACGAGGGCAGCCATGTGAAAACATGGCTTAGGATGGTCAAGGGCTGCCAGCCAAATCTTACAATCACATTCACCACAACTCCACGGGCCTGACCCAAGTGGCATCCGCATGACACCACTATCCGCACTCTGAAACCCTTGCATGCGGATTTTGGGGCCAGAAAAGTCGGAATAGCGAACATGAAATTTTTGCGTCTCGGGCACTGCCCTTGTTGGCCATGCTACGAGCATCTGCGCTTGTTCTCTGCATCTGCGAAGGTTGCCAAACAAAGACAACATCGCAGAACCCGCACGCCAACTTTTGCATGGAAAGGATGAGGCAGGGTTCCAAATAGAATGCTGTAAACCTTCGACAAAGCGCAAATCTCGGACTTGGATTCTCAAATTCGCTCCCACAAGAGACCTGGCCCTCCTGCAAACAATCTGCCACACACTTCTACTACGAATTATCCGTCACATGACATGCTGTAAAGCCGCCAACTCTTTCGAAGATGAAACTCAAGCGAAATCATGAATTCTCAAAATTGTATGGCGAAAATATCAACGCGCTGGTTCACACGCGCTGGGCAATGATCCAAGGACCCTGCTAGGGTTTGACCATGGGTCTACGCATGCCAGGTAACTAAATAGTCTTGAAAAACTGACCGCCCCTTTTGGAACTACGTCTTCCAAGGTTTTTTTTCATAGATTTTGTTTTAAAACAAACTTTCGCAAAAACACTTTTTGGAGGGACCGTCTAGCATATTGGCCTGCGCGCAAGAGCGGGCAAGGCAGCAACTGCGACTTACACAAGGCAGAACCGGAAAAAGCGGACATCTGCAACACGCCTGTGATGGACCGGTTCTGAAGCATCGAACTTCCGACATCTAAGATTCGACGCCGCTTGGCCCCATGGCGTCGCACTTTTCCTGTTCAAGCCGCCCAGGTCTGAACTGGAGCTTCTGGACAAGGATGTTGGCCATCATCATCCTCGGGCAATCTTGACGCAACAAAAATGCTACCCATTTCGCACTTTTCCGACCCTGGTAGAATATCCATCGCCCTGAAACATGTTCGCTGCAAACCCCACGTTTGCCCGCATCGGATCCCGCATATCCTTTGACATGCTCAAATCCCTGCGTTATGGCTAGCGTTTTTTTATTTTCCAAAACCTAAAACAAAAAAAACAAAAGCATTAAAAACCCAAACCCGAAATTAAAACCCCAAATCCTAACTAGACGACGGATGGCCCGAGAGCGTAGAGGAGCAGAGTCTTCTGTTGTTAGTATGGAAACACTATATTACAAGACTATATATTAAAGATGTATTATAGGCAGACGAGACAATATATCACAAACACAAGACAATAGTTTGCATCGTATCTGTCGCATATTTTCTTCACACACAGAACTTTTCACAGACAGACGTTTTTGTACACAGAGTTTTTTACACACAGACGCTTTTACACAAAGACACTTTCACACAAAGACGCTTTTACACACAGACGCTTTACACACAGACGCTTTTACACACAGACGCTTTTACACATAGATGCATTTACACACAGACGCGTTTACACACAGCAGCTTTTACACCACGAAGTTTGTGCACACAGAAGCTTTTACACACAGACGCTTTTACACACAGACCTTTTAAACAAAGAAGCTTTTACACAAAGCCGCTTTTACACACGGATGCTTTTACAGGCAGACATTTTTACACACGGAAGCTTTTACGCATAGACACTTTTACACACATAGGTTTTTACACACGGACGCTTTTACACACAAACACTCTTACACACAGATGCTTTTGCACACAAACACTTTTTACATACAGACACTTTTACACATAGAAGCTTTCACACACAGCGGCTTTTACATACAGACATTTTTACACACAGACGCTTTGACACACAGACGCTTTGACACACAGACACTTTTACACACAGAGGCTTTTACACACAGAGGCGTTTACATACAGACACACACGCACCCAAAGAGGAAGACACATACACGCACACACTAGACAAGAATGGATCTTTTAAGAGATCCGTCGGGAACTGAGTCCCCCAACATGCACCTAGATTAGTTATGGTGACATCCGCACAACGGCACCCAGGGACTGTCACTGCAGTGCCCAGCTACGGCCCCCACTTAAGGGGTTGCCGTCCAGGGCCACTGCATGCAGGTACGTTTTCATGGGTCCCGGGGGGTGTCTTCGTTGGCCACAGACCCCCCCCGGGACCCCGGTGGCACCCTGCATTAAGATATATATATAATATAATATAATATAATACAATACAATATAATATAATACAGTATAATATAATATAACATAATATAGTATAATATAATATAATACAATATAATATAATATAATATGATATAATAAATTATAATCAAATATAATACAATGTAATAAAATACAATATAAGATAAGATAAGAGAATATAATATAATCTAATCTATCTAATATAATACA
>Ga0126342_10020300_pt1 | contig 11184 bp, 7 predicted proteins | sample Cyp1metagenome_FD_92528 | JGI IMG/M metagenome (GOLD analysis project Ga0126342, IMG submission 92528) | Coral microbial communities from Lord Howe Island, Old Settlement Bay, Australia - Cyphastrea 1 metagenome | ecosystem: Host-associated > Invertebrates > Cnidaria > Coral ...
CCACCCACAATGCTTCGAAGTGCAACACACAGAAACACTGTCTGACTCACACGACTTTTGAGTGCAAATCACCACGTGTAGAAAACCTCGTAAAAAATAACGCCGGAAACGGGCCCGAAGCCAATTATATATATATATATAAAAATAATAATATGTATATAATATATATATATTTAAATAATATATTACGTGCGTATATGCATGAATGTATGTTTATGTTATATGCACAATGAATTATATACATATAGGTTTATATAATAAGCAGCTTCTCGAAACGAACCCTCGCTCCAAACTGTGGGTGAGGTATCTAGCAAAATCCTGAGGATCAAACTGTCTGAGTTCTCAGCAGCCTCTGGTGATCGCCCCCCCATTCTGGCATCCAAATCTTGTAGGACCTGGGTGAGTACCTGGGCATGGCCCAGCGGCCATGCCGGCGGGCTGCTGAGATCCCAGTGGACCAACCTTTTTCACTTGGATCATAGAGCTGTTGGGCCCCAATTCCCCAAGAAAGACTTAGAAATTGTGCACCAACAGTGGTTCCTTCCTCTGGATCTATCGCCAAGGGGATGGGAGAAACATCCGAGATCTATGAGGGCCCGACCGCAGCAATGTAACCACGGAACTCCACTTGACTCAAACCTGTCGAGGCAAGCATGCATCTGATACAGCTGAAGGGTGACATCTGGAAAAACCATACCCTAGCCAAATTTCATTGTACAGCTTTTCATTGCCTGATTTTCTGGATGCCTGAACTTGGTTCCCACTCATAGTGAGTGACTTCATCTGTTTCTTTATCCCAACTTCAAGGATCATCTCGCCTGTGTCACCTCTTCCGCACACAGCCTCGGCATGCGAGACCCTCAGGGCATTGATTCAGAGAGGCTTGGAAGGCATTGATCATCTGACATTCAGGGAAACATGTAACAAAAACCATCAAAAACCCTTATATATATATATATATACCAGCTTATCCTCTGATTTAAGGACAACAAATACAGCACACCAGTCAGTTTGGATTTTTCTTAATCATCCATCATGTCATCTACGACGAAGATCTGCCCCATTTCCAGCCAACCAATTCGAGGATGGATGTGAGGGAAACCCTGCGCAACAAGCAATGCTAAGCTAATCGTGATTCGGGATTTTTGCGCGCCATCACTGTGAAAGGAAGAATGCCGCTGCGTTGAAACACAGAGCGTGAGATTACACTGGAGCAAGCTCACCTTGCAGCGTGGAAGCCGCCCAGAAACACCTCGTGGCCTGTTTGCACAGTGGTATTTCTATTATTGTAATTAGACAGCATCTTGATAACTACAATCATTCTCAGCGCAAGCCATCGGAAGGATCGAACTTAAGCCAAGCAGCCAAACAGGAATCAAACAACTTTCCTAGGAACATGTCAAACAACAGATCCCGGGAAAACAAAAAAACACATACAACTTCAACGGGCCGACTGTTGAATAATGTTGAATATCTACCAAAACTAGTTTTCCTTAGGATGTTGGTGGTTCAACCTTTCCCAGCACCCATTCAACACGCGCGTTCTGAAAAACCAAGGTTCGCTGTACACATCGGCGACTCGCTCCGTGCAGGAGGATTTCACGTTGAAGCGCTCCAGTAGCAGCTGCCTTGAGCGTGGGGTCGCTGAAGGTGATAGGGTGAAGCGAAGGAACAAATTCACCCCTCAATTCCGTGCAACTATGCGAGTGATTTCATGCGTATTATATATTTATAGATGCGGATAATATGTTTTGTATACCATCTGGTTATTTAACATAGCCATGGAAAATGACCCATTTATAGATGGTTTACCTATTAAAAATGGTGATTTTCTATGGCTATGTTAAATAACCAGATGGTATGTTTGGTGCTTTTTCTCCAGAACCGAATCCCTCAATCTTGATACTTCCATTGGTTACAAACTTTCGAAAGAAAAATGCACGAGCTAAATGTTGCAAGAAATGCCCTCTGGCTTTTTCACGCAGCTACAGCTATGGAATATCACATTTTCTCAGAGCAAAATCATCATAGATCAGCTATAAATTAGTCATTTAGTCATTTTTTATAACCCGAGGGGTAGATCACATGATTCAAAGATCAACTGACACCAGACTGGATTGGCCCAGGTGCGTAATTTCATGAAGCTTCTCCAGATATCATCATAGATCAGCTATAAATTAGTCATTTAGTCATTTTTTATAACCCGAGGGCCCGAGGGGTAGATCACATGATTCAAAGATCAACTGACACCAGACTGGATTGGCCCAGGTGCGTAATTTCATGAAGCTTCTCCAGATCTATGTAGCTCCTGCCTGGACCAGCTGGACCAGCAGCATGGTGCTGAAATTTCATGGATGAGTCTGCGGCATCTAAGGCAAATCAACTGAGCCGTTGTCAAGATTCGTTGTCTTCGCAGGGCATCTGATTTAAATACGGGTGGAAGGCCTATTCCTAGCTATGCATGTTCTCTGTACTCCTGAAGAGAGAAGAACCAAATGGGGTAATATGGGGTAATTAATGAAAAGATAAGTAGAGGAATAGAAAATGAAAAGGAACAAAAAGAGGAGGGGGAAAAGACTTGGAAGAGGAAATGTAGAGGAAAGAAAGAGAAAGGAAGAAGGAAGCAGCGGCTTTCATTACGGAAGAGGAAGGGGGGAGAAAAAATGAGGAAAAAAATGAGGAAGGAAGGAGGAAGCAGCATCTCATTCCGGAAGAGGAAGGGCAAGGGAGAGGACAGGTTTATCGCTAGAGAAACCACTATATAATTTCACCTCTTGCATGTGCGCAACTTTGTGTGAAACAGCTTCAGGTGTTGAGATTACGCGCAATCATAGGCTATAGGCTATAGGCTATAGACATCGCTATTTTGGGGGGCCCTATCGCTACACAATGTTTTCGGGGCCCAAAATTTGTGCCAGTCGGTCGCCTGAGACTTCTCGGCAGGTTTTGGAAAAAAGCCTGGCGAGACGAAAAGTGGATGCTGAACATGACCTGCAAGAGCAATGGTAAGCGGTGTAAACAAAGATCATCAAAAGATCATAAGCATCCTCCGTCACCTACATCAATCAAGAAACATCATCAATCGTGAAAGCGGTGTATGGACAAAAACTCAGGAAACTTATGCGAATGTGTCCATGTTTCAAGAGGCCGCCTTAGAATAAACAAAACTGCACCTGAAGCATCCAGACTTTATACATGAAGCCGCACGCCAAGAGTATACCGGCCCTCCAACACAGATTTGAACTGAAGAGATGGCTGCAAATGCCACAAATGCCTGTCACAGTCAGCACCAAGAGTACTGACATCGGAAAGGATTTCCGATGCCACCTCCTTAGTTGCGCTGCTTCGCCACACTCAGCCACGGCAGCCCTTCAACAAAATTCCTTGTTTTTTTCCTGAAGGGTTTGCCGATTGCCGCTCCTCGACCAGAAGGCCAACCCCACCCAACTCTTGCAGTGTATATTGGCCCTGTCATTTCTGCCAGTGAAGCCACTAGTGCAGCACAGTTTCGACCAGCTCCGCGGGGGGCCGATCCTAGAGCCACAAAACGTGTGGAGTTTACGGAGAGGGTAGTAGGTTCTGGCCTTGTCACGGCGTACTCTCCTATAGATCCTCTACTATCTGGATAAAGTATGATAAAGTGTGATCAATTTGACTAGTTCTGATCGTTCATAAACCCAACCACTTTAGCCGTCTCAGGATCATTACCCTCTGCTAATTTAACATAGCTGTTGAAAATGGCCATTCCATAGTTATGTTAGTTCACCAGAGGGTACCCCAATCCACTTCCCATCTGTTCCGGTGGCGTCACGACGTCCGGCCTTCAGCGCGTCTGTCTGCAACCATTCTGACAGCCAGGCATGGTCCGTGCCAATCTGCAGGCTGAGGTTGTGGAAGCTACGTTCCTTGAGACGATCCGAAGGACACATCTCTGGAATTCCCCAAAAAATCCATGCAATTCCTGTGCTTGTGAAACACATGATGCGCATGAAAAAAATGTCAAACATCACATCTTATCAAATCTTTCCGGGATGCCATTTAAGTGGATCTACTGGCTGCTGTGGCTGGCATCACGAAAGCACAAAAGAGCATGTGCAATCCCCTGCAAATGGGGCAACCCTCAAGAAACAGAACAAATTAAATCTCATTTTATCTCACTCTGATCAAACATGATCAAACCATATCTCCAGACTAAGTATGTAAGTAGTATATACTTTCCGTACCCCAACAACTCCAAATAATAAACGAACGTCATCATTAATTATTTTTGAATAGACAACCAACAGTTCATTTCTGCCACCGAAAAACGCTGCTGTCCCTTCTCTGCCCGTCTCCGTTCTGTCCATCTGGCAGTTTCTCCATGCCTGCGATGCTCCAGAGCTGGCTATTTGGAACGCTGTGGTTGCATTGAACGACTGCTAGTTAAGGCTGGTGGTTCAAATCTCTTTGAGGCCTTGGGTATCCTTGTGTCCTGGATGAAGCATCAAGAAACATATGGGTTTGCCTGGCACAAGGGTACACCATGGTACACCCTACTAAGATAGCCACTTCCGGGTACACGGGATACCCCTCATGATTCATCAGCCAAATTCATCCAAATTCATCGGAATTCAGCATCTGGAAAACAGCGCTGAGGCGCGACTTTTGGCCCAGCTCGACTGGACTAGATCTAAAGATGGTGGAACATTGTGGTTTAATCACTGAATTGACGCTTAAACACAAGGATTAAACTTGAACAAGCAAAGGTATGGTGTGGTTCATTGACATGGCGGCAACGAAAACTGAGCCTCCTTCAAGGCAAAAAACGTTCTTTATTGCCAAGTGCTGAAACTTGCTAGGCATTACCTGCTTGTACATCAGGAAGGCAATGCCTTTCCCAAAAACCTGCATACCTGTGTCTTCCTACTGTGCCTTTTCTCTTCCGCTGACTTTTTTGCAGAAACAAAAAGCATGGACACGGCCAACAAACAACACTAGAATGCAGGTGTAAGGATTCAAAGCGTGTGAGGCACCACACAGCATGACGTTGGCGGTGGGTGCCGCTAAATTCAAAAACCTACTATTCACCCAGAGGACAAAAAAAGGCAGACAAAGGATGATGCAGGTACCATCATACCACTCACTGTTGACCTTTGACCATGAGCCGGACTGAGAGGTGGCTCTCGGCAAGCTCATTGGAACAGCTTGCACCTGGCTTAACAAGCCTTGCACTACCGAAGCCAAACAAAAACACAACCATGTAAGGCTGTAAGGCCAGCAAGTAGTTCCACACACCAATGATCTGCATCAGCCGATGCCATGTCTATCAGACCGATGACATCAACCTCTGACAGGACTGGCACCAAAGAAAGGCGCTCCACTCCGCAGTCTCTCCGGCTCCAAACCACGCTGCTTCGCGGCTTGGGTAGCTGGGATCAGAAGCCGAATGTGGATCTTTGGGGCCCTGCAAAGATCCATATGACCACTGCTCTTCATGGATTGGATATCGTGGATGAAAAGCGATAAGTGGATCCTATTGGATCCTTGGAGGAAGTACCTGGAAAGATCCACACAACCATACCAACTTGAATTTCTTGACGTCCGGCTCAATGGGAAGGTCTGTCACCCATGTTTCGAGATCAGGACTGAAGAAATTCAACCTCTCCCATCATGACTGCTCCCAAGTCCAAAAACAAAGGTTAAGAATGGCCAAAACACGGCAGCCCGCAGCTCAACAATTTCCAGCAGAATCCAGCAGACTTGGCACAGTTGAGGTGACAAAACTGCAGGAATTGAGGACAAAAACTCCATCAAACTCGCCGAGGTTGTTTAGCCGCTTGTGGTGTTCAGTGGTGTTGTGCTTTGGAAGGGGACGATTCTATGAGCACCTATGTGAGCCTTCACAGCGCTGGCCGATCAACCAGTCGCAGAAAATCATGAACGGTCAGTGGAGATTCTTACTGAAAACCGGACTAAACGAACCGAGGCATATGAATTATGTATATATTCATGATGGGTCATTCATCGAATTCCTCACGAACATGAACATGATGATGGTCAATAGGCGCATACGAAAATGCTGAGCTGGAATAGGCGCACTAGCCTACATATCACACAAGCGTCCAAGCCGTCCGAGTGCACCCATTTCCACCTGGCGCCAAAGGTTCAGAGACCTTGCAGGGCAGGGAACATGTTGTAGCTCCCAGAAACCTGGTATCATCTGCCAGGATCCAAACCATGCTGTGTCCGCACTTCCCAGGCGCTGAAGGTGCATTACTTAAATATATTTTTTCCTGCTGGCAGCTAGCAACCAGCCACTTATCACTGAGATTCCCTTCAGGATTTCAAGCTTTGTTGACATAGTTACACAACTGAGCAGTTTTTTTTTACATAAGTCGAGGTTCTCTGTTCAACTTAAGTGGTATCCTTTTGATATCTTTTAGTAAAGTATTAATATGTTTTCAACATGTTTTCAACAGTAACACGTAGAAACTCTGGCGTTTTTTTGAATCTTCTCCCGGCTCCATTAAAAGCGCAACCGCCAACGCCAAGAATCGCAGGAAACTGCTCCCTCTGCAGGTCGCTCAACTCCTGAAATCCCTTGATTCATCAAATAAACAGGATGAATAAATGGGAAAAACCTGTTTGGTTTGGGGGTAGCCATATTTTAGGAAACCTCCACACATCACTGATCAACAAAAAGGAGCTAAAATGATGGACCGTGAATTTTGAGTCATCGTCAAATTTTGGTCGGGTGGTCCAAGAAAAACGAGTTTTCCTGGCCAAACTCAAAGCAAAAATATGAGTTGTCCCACTATATCCCCTTATCACCCACTCTCCTATGATATCCCCATCAAATGGTTACTTTAGAATTTAAAACCCTTGCGCAGTCTTTTGCAATATGTTATGCAATTATGCCACTATATCATCCATATCTTGTTATATATAAATATATATATATATCTCTCTCTCTCTCACATGAACCTCATTCTATCAGGATAGCAAAACTATTTGCCACATCTATCCTGATATACCCTTAGCCGCCATCCAGTCATCCAGTCGATGTCCTGCTTTAAAAACCTTGGTAGGTCTCAGCCTCTTAGGCAACTCAGCAATCGACACATTGGGCGGCAGTGGCAGGGGCGGCGGCCGCCCGTGCTGCGCGCAAGCAGCCGCTGCGGCGTCGGCGGCGGCGGGGCGGTGCGGCGCGCGGCCGGGATCCATGGTGCATTGTAGCAGCTGGACAGCGAAAAGGTGGGGTTTACCGGTTTACCTGTTTTTTTTCCTTGGGGACAGTACGTGGATGATAATTATAATCAATCAAACTCAGGAAATCAAATGTTATAAGAAATGAGATTCAAACAAAAGAAGCAAACACCAATCAATATCAATCAATAGCTTCCAGGATCTCTTGGGAAGAGCTTCATCAAGACTCTGAAATTCGAGTGTTGTATTTTTGTCCGGGGTAGCGTTTGGGTAAGCGAATGAAACCAAAACCATAGGCCCATCAGTTGCTTGGCAACCTACCAATGTAGTATCATGGAGCAGTCAAATGTTCAGGGTGATCTTGACACATGCGCATCTCACCGACACAGTAGAACCTAGAAAAAGGGCCACGAATTAAGCCTCTGTAGGAGACATGATGTCAAATGCATCACTTCGAATGGCAAAGTCAGGTGCCCACACCAGGGCAAAGGACCTGAGGCCCAGGGGATCAATTCTCTCTAGTTGGTATGAAACACACCGATCCACAACCATGATGATGATGATGATGATGAGGATGATGAGGATGAGGATGATGAGGATGATAATGGGAATCAGGATCAGGAGGAGCAAACCATGATCATTCCTGGCTCGAAAGGCCTGCTTGCAAATGCGTTCCCGGAATACTGCACTAGAACTTGATCCTCCACAAAACAGTTAAACCATATAAAACCATGAAAACACCCAAAGCCCAATCACCATGAACTCCCTTGATGACAGTAGCTTATTTGGCAAAGTGCTAGTTGCATGGGAACCGAAAAGAAACAAACAATACCAGCCGACATATATCAACCTATGGTGGTATGAATTAATTAATTATATTATATGTGACCCCTCCACCTGACCTGTTGCCACCACTTCGCTTCCAAATTCAAAGCCGGTGTGCTTAAGAAGCAAAACAAACTGTGGCCGCTTTCGATGGCCCAAAAATCACAGCTGCCCTAAGGAAAATATGGAAGTGGCGTCAAGGGCTATTTCCCCCGAGCCGCTCCGGTCACTGGGTGTCACTGGGTGCTGCACTCCACACTCCTGGTTTGCATTCATCAATTGAAAGTTTGCAGGTGTCAAACATTGTTGGCATAAGATGGCATAAGCATCCAGTGCACCATTCCAGCTTCCATTCCAGCGTGGGATGGCGTGGGCAACGGAAACAGTGGCCAGCTCAAGCGCTGGAAATGTTGGAATGAACGGGTGACACTGGTGAAATGTTCCCAGACTTCACCCGGTGATGTGCGTAGGAAATCCGGTTGGTTCGCAGCATCTTCCCCTGAAAACCTCGGGGCCATGGGAGTTTGCGCCGCTTAGGTCGGCAAAAATAGGCAGATATTGGGCGTTTCCAAATTCGCGCAAAGGACCACCATTTTGTTATTTTTTAAGTTGGGGTCAATCATTTCAAAAAGCAAAAATAGGAATGGGTGTGGCATGAGGTTCTCACATCTTAAAACCATTTCTATCATTTCTTGGGATATGACCGACCAAATTTGGGAAGGTGACCCGGTGACCCAATATTACGTCATTGACGATTTTGCAGCGCCCAGGGGGCTAACCCTGAGCATCCAGGATCTACCAGTACCTTGCTGGATGGCTACCCTCCAATCAAACATGACAACCGGACATCCCCTATACCCTCTGGTAATTTAACATAACAATGGAAAATGACCATTTATAGTGGATTTTCCCATTGAAGATGGTGATGTTCCGTAGTTTTTTGTATGTTTACCAGATGGTAAATGAATATCAATGAAGGTTCATTCCCCGGCCCAGCTATCAATCTCACCGAGGTTCTCAACTGGTCACCCCACCAATCGATGAACTCGATATTCTGCTCCATGTTTTCTCGTCTTGCTTCATCCACCACCATCTGTTGCATCTCCTGACAGGTCCAGGTCAAAGCCTGAAAGATTGACCATGATTAAACATCGTTGAAATGGAAGTTTCCCCCGAAAAAAAGTGACTCGACTTGACATACTGTTTGTCCTTCCCATTTTCTTGATCCAGAGCTTTCCAACACACTCCACAAAACAATGCATTGGAATATGATCCTCTCTGACAAGCAATCGGCTGGCATTAATGCCAAAACCATGAGTTGTTTTCCCAATCACAGTAAACACGCTTTTGGCCAATCTGGGGTGCTCAATTTTGGGAACACCGCCTCTACAAATTTACTTTGAAGCTATACATGATTGGTCCAACCGCACGGGACGAACGGACATACAAAGCGAACACTTTCAGTTGGCCAGACTTTTGCCATTATGTATCATTGCAATCGTACTGAAACTCACTATCATTTCATTACTGTTGTGGAACATATCAAATTGTACAAACAAAATTAGGCCAACCCTACAACTCTGATATTGATACGAACCTATTATCCAACTTACTTACTCCGGAATACATCAATAACATATGGCACCATTGGTCACAATTCGCCTGCCTGTTGGTTGTGAGGGGGGTTAACCGTAACTCCTCTCATAACCAACCAGTAGGAAAAGGACATCTATGATTCTGACAGACCAGCAGGATCCAGTTCAACAAATTCATCTTAATAATTATCATATTCCTTTACCCTCCGGCAATCAGCTCCTTGGCTAGCAGGTGAAAATCCACCATTTTCAGTCCGCAGCAATGATCTTCCCATGATATATCCAACATATTCTAAAATCTCCATTGGTAATCATTGATAATAGGGGAGTTAAACCCTCCAGTAAACCAAAATAACAAAGGATCATCACCACTTTTGATAGGTAAATCCTGAATATCAATGCTCCGTTTTCCAGTTTTCTATGTGAAAAAAAAATATCAGAGGGCATCCATCATAAAAAACCCGTGAAATCACAGTATGAATCCCAGTAATTCCCGTGAAATCCCATGAAACCCTATTGTTGATAGGGGATTTATCCATACTCCACCGAGTTCCGGTGACTTTCCTCTGGGCTCTTGCCTTGGTGATCATGTCCTGGCGACTGACCAATGGGTTCAGCCAACAAAAATCAACGCAAGACTCAACATGGGGAACTACACATAGGTCAACCAGAAAAAACGGATGGTCAATCATGAAACATGGGGTCGAATTTCAAACATGTTCGAAGCCTCCTGGGAGGGGTCAAACATCCAAGCTGATTGTGAATGATTAAATAATTCCGTTCCAGTATGAACTGACACACCAAGAAAACTAGTTCGGGGGTGGATCTATCCATGTCATTTCGTTTTAGGATTCCATCATTGATGGTGATTGATGGTGATCGTTGGGGGGATCGGAGCTTAATATACAGTAAATAATCATGAAACGCGGGGATTTATACAATAATTAGCTAACAGGGATTGGAGTTTTACTCATCTCATCTAATGTCCACTAACTAAAATGAGGGGATACTCTGATACTCCCCGAAATAACATGATTTTCCCAAAATGACCCAACCTCCAAAGCCTGGATCTGGAACAGTTCCTCAACCCTTTCACATGGGTTCCGGTGGAAGACTACTATCCTGGTGCTAGAGAAAAACCTCACCGGAAGATACGGGAACAATCATAGTCCTTGATCGTGGGAAAAAACATATACAATATCTATATATATATATACACTATCTCTATATATATATATATACATGGTCACCGACAGAATTATGGAAAAAAATAAAACGTTCAACTTAGACAGGCGGCGCCTGCGTCCGATTTTTCCATAATTTGATTTTTCCCCATAAGGGTTCAAAATATCCTGGAAGTGATCCGAACCTTTTTTTTTTTCCCATAATTCTTGGAGGTGGCCATTATTTCCATAATTGATTTTTCCTGTGAAATCAGGGGCTAGGGCAGATTGATCGGTTTTTCCATAATTATTTTTTCCATAATTAATGTTTGGGGCTCCACCTGTTGGACATGTCATGGATCCACAATTCAAACCCGTTTTTTTTTTGGGTTATGGAAATATGTATGCAAATGCAA
>Ga0126342_10020301_pt1 | contig 11183 bp, 10 predicted proteins | sample Cyp1metagenome_FD_92528 | JGI IMG/M metagenome (GOLD analysis project Ga0126342, IMG submission 92528) | Coral microbial communities from Lord Howe Island, Old Settlement Bay, Australia - Cyphastrea 1 metagenome | ecosystem: Host-associated > Invertebrates > Cnidaria > Coral ...
AGATGGATAGATGGATAGATGGATAGATGGATAGATGGATAGATGGATAGATGGATAGATGGGTAGATGGATAGATGGATAGATGGATAGATGGATAGATGGATCGATGGATCGATGGATCTATGGATCGATGGATCGATGGATCGATGGATGGATAGATGGATAGATGGATGGATAGATGGATAAATCGATAGATCGATAGATAGATAGATTAGATCGATTAGATAGATTAGATTAGATAGGTTGGATAGGTTGGATAGATTAGATGGAGTAGATAGATTAGATGGAGTAGATAGATTAGATCGATTAGATGGATTAGATGGATTAGAAAGCTTGGAAAGGTAGGTCAGATAGACTAGATACATTAGATAGTTGAGATGAGATTAGATTCGAACTGATAGATAGATGCATGGATGGAGAACTAGAGAAACAAATAGATAGATATATAGAAAGAAAAAATAAGATAAGATACGATACCGTACGGTAAGATAAGACAAGATACGATACGATAAGAAAAGGTGGATAGAGAGATAGAAAGATAGACAAATAGAGAGATAGATGGGTAGATAGGTAGATAGGTAGGTAGATAGGTAGATAGACAGATAGACAGATAGACAGATAGACAGATAGATAGATCGATAGAGCATATTTAAAAACAGATAGACAGATGGATCAATAGAGAAGGTAAAACAAGAAAACTGACAAGGTAAGATAAGACAAAGTAAGAACGGATGAGATGGAAAAGAAAGATAGGATAGATACCAAAGATAAGATAGACACGATTGACAAGATATAGATATAAACAAAGAAAATATATACAAGATAGAAAAGATAGATAAGATAGAACAAATATACAAGATAAGATAGATAAGGTAAGAAAAATAAGGCAAAAACAGATAGGGTTAGATAAGGTAAGAAGGGCTACATACGAAACGACACATGCAATAGATACGCAGAGATCAGAAAATATGTGATAAATGGTAAGATAACATAGATAGTTTGACAGATAAATAAAAGGATCGATCGCTAGGTAGATAGGTTGATAGATAGATCGTAAGATAAATAGAAATATATAGATACAGATAGAAAGACAAGATAGACAAGATAACCAAGATAAAAAAGATAGATAGGATAGATAAAATAGAGAAGACAAATAGCAAAACAATATATAATATAGACAGCATAGGCAATATAGCACGAGACAATATAAGATACACATGACTCACATGACAGACAAGACAGATATAATAGACAAGACAGACACGATAAACCATATAAGGTGTATTGAAAAAAGGAAAATACACAGAAGATCAGATAAAATAGATAGGATAAGATATATAAGCATAACAGATAGACAGGATCGATAAGATAAATAAGTAAAGAATATGTGTATGTATATAAATATATGTATGAACATGTTAGGTACGATAAGAACAGATTAGATTAGATTAGATTGTATAAATTAGAGTAGGTAGATAGATAAATAGATAGATAGATAGATAGATGAGATAGATGAGATGGGTGAGATGGATGAGATTGATGAGATAGATGAGATAGATAAGATGAAACAAATAGAAGAGATAGAAGAGATAGATCGGTATAGATCCATATAAATCGATATAGATTCATATATAGATCGATATAGATCCATATAAATCGACTCAGATATAGATCGATATAGATCGAGGGATCGATCGATAAATAGATATCAAGCAGCTCTGATTTTGTCCACACAGAGAAGCAAACATACAAGCATGCATGTCTGTGTGCATACATACGCTCACACACTCCCATGCATGTGTATACATACATACATACATACATACATACATACATACATACATACATACATAATCATACACACACATATATATATACGTATACATAAATGCAGGATATGTATATCATACATGTGAGTGTGTGGCATGTCGGCATGTCTACCACGTTATACCATTATTTATTCCATATGTAGAATAGTGAGTATTGGCAGCCTCGCCTGTCAGGTCCATAAGGCTCACCAAGAACTGGCCAATCATAGCACAAAATGCTCCAGCCTGAGTGCTCTTCCCCCATAGTTTTCCCCAGGTGTTCATATATTTTTCCACCAGTTGTTGTTGGAGGTGAAGCGAAGCTGGTCAGGTTTGGGGACGCACACCATCCAGATGCAAGGTATCTGTTGGGAACAGAAATTCCCCATGATTAGGTTCTTGACTCACCATGATCTACCAAGCGTTTGTTAATGCAACCATTGGTCAGGCAATGTCAGGGAAACAGGTGAGTTGAAGGGCTAGTACGGCTAATGTTGCATCCTGATTAGTAGCTAGGCTCGCTATTGTGGCTAGAAATTTCCAAATTATCCAGAACCCATGATTTCAATTGGAAGTTTCACTATTGTGGCAAGATTTTTTGGCAGACTATTTTTGTATCAGAAAAATGTTTGTGTGGCAAACAACTTCACACTTTTCCTGAAAAAAACCTGTGGCAAATCTGCCTTTCCAAAAAGGGTCAGATCGCTGATTAAAACACTTGTTAAAGAACAGCTGTTCCACAAATGTCCAAGGCACTGGACCAAGGCACTGGGCCCAGTTCACTTTAGTAGGTTTGTTTTCTAGATTCGGAATTGCAGCAAACTTTTCCGGAGGTGATCCTGGAGCAAAAAAAGAAAGAAACGCCTTTTACGAAAGCACCCTTCTCTTTCTCTATATCTTTTTCTTTTTCTTTCTCTTTATTTTTGTCTTCCTCTTTCTCTTTTTCTATATTCTCTTATTTTCCTCTTTCTTTTTCTCTTACTCTTTCTCTTCCTCTCTCTCCTCTCTCTCTTTTTCTTTCTCTCTGTCTCTTTCTCTCTTTCTCCTCCCCTTTCTCTTGTTACACCTTTAATTAAACAACTTGAGGTGCAACAGATAACGCAATCAACATGTTGAACCCCACTCACTACAAGTACTACAAGTACAACAAGTACAACCAGTACTCCCAGTACTACCAGTACTACCACTACTACCAGTACTACAAGTACTACAAGTTCACTGGGAAAAAAGTGTTTATTAGATTTCAATTGTCGCCAATTAAAGTCCTTACTTAAATGTATGATCGTATTCTGTCTGGGGAACAGCTTTTAAAACTCAGCTCTTTCAAGAGGGTATAGCATTCGTTTGAGGGGGGTGGCCCCACACAAATCAGGACGGAAGATAATAGTTCAGAGCTTCTCATAACCCACAGCCTAAATCTCTAGGATTCTCTAAGCGCTTTGTCAGAGCAGCTGTCAGCCAATGAAAGCGCGTGAAGTACGCTTGGTATTTGTCGCTGAGGATGCCAACAACAATCCGCGAAAGGGCCGAAGTCAAGGCGAAGAGAGCCACTCCCAAGCTGCTCGCTGAGTCATGCCCTGTGGTCTCCAAGATCAAGGCCTTAGCCCCGCAGGACAGGCCCTGGCAAGTTTTGCTCAAACTCCAAGAGAACATGGAGAAACTGTGCCATACTGTGCCCCTATGCCCCATGATGCCCCATGCTTCTGACCTGACCATTTTGAGGCACCACTTTCTACAGCGCCCAGCGATCCCGAACCGAGGCACCAGGTTCTGATTGGTGGCCACCCCAGCTCCAAAGACAGCAAATTGGCACGCCCAGAGGAGCCAAAAATCCATTCCCTTGAAGGCCGTCTGAAAGGATAAGCCGCTCCTGTTCCTGGGGCTGCAGATCCTTTCAGACGGAGAAGCCTGAGAGCTTTCTCTCACGGTCACCAGGAGGAGCAAAGGACCTGGAAAGATGCAAAAAGTGACCGTGACCTCTCCATTGCTGTGTTATGTTGAAAGCTGGGTGGAAAAACTTATGCGAATTTCAGAGCTTACACAGTATATTTTTAGGCAACTACTGCAAGATGTCCAGATGTGTTCGGTTTGGAGCTCCAAAATTCACATGGTTTCTGACTGCCACTTGCAAGATGGGAACTGAAGGGCAAAGTCAAGAGACTCATCTGCAAGGCAAGGGCGATGCTGCCAGTGATCCAACTGGAAGCTCCTAGACCTTTGGCATATTCATAGCCTGCCCAAACATCAAAGCAGGTCAGCACCGTGAGGAGGAAAACCAGGGTCAAAGCACGAGCGATTTCGCCTTGCGGGACCGTGACTGTGATATGGCGCCAATGGGTTTTTCCGACTCACACTACATTGACATCATGGGGATACGTGCATGACCCTGAACATATGTGAACATATAGATACATATAGAACATCCGGGATCCTGCTGTGAACAGACTCGATTTTGGTGGGGCTGAATAGCCCCACCCCCTCTGTTTGGGATGTGTTTTGAACAAAATGTCCAGTAGAGTTTGACTGAACATGATAGAATGTTGGCCCATGTTGGACCCAACCCACTGGCATATGCAGGTTGCTTCTGATCATCTTCTGAAAAGCGGGATGGCATATGCGTGGACACACGTGGGGATCATCTCCAAATCACCAGAACTTGCAAATTAAAAAGTCCATACGTCAATATGGGTTTGTCTGAAAATAGGCTATATTCCCAATGAAATAGCCATTTAATAGGGATTTTTTGATCAGCAAAACCATTGGGTTTATATAGGGGTACACAACATTTTCAGACACACCCATATCAGCCGCAAATCTTCTTGTTTTATCAGGACGTGCTCAATTTCATCGTGGCATGATCAATCCACGGTCACAAAAATCGTGGAACCTCTGATGATTTCACATCAAGCCCTGGGATTCGGTGCAACAAAAACCATGGTGTTTTTCCCAGCGAATGGCAGATTCAGTTTCCAGAGTGGACAAAAAAACAACGCATGAAAAAAGCATCAAACTCCTGCAGTTAAATCCATTTTTTCTCTTTGAAAATACCTTCAGTTCCAGCATGTGGCGATCTGCGCCTCGGTCTTTCAGTGGCTCCCTGCAGTGTGGAGGCAAGACTTTGATACTCGAAAGACTCGTGACCCCCACCACGAAGGGTGCAATAGCTGAGATCGCCATGAAGGGCACCAGCCCGAAGCGATTGCGGAAGACCTACGGGTACGGTGGTCCACAAAGCCAGCATCCCCACAGCGATCCCAGAAATTCTTGGGATTTATAACCATCCAACCATCCTCAATTGGAGCGGTTTACCACGTTAGTTCAGTTGAATGATGAGTCTCAAATGAGAAGAACACATGAACGAATAGGTAATAAGTAGTAATACGATGGTAGAATACGGCGCCAGCCAGTGACTGGCATACCTTCGTGCATCCAATGATCTGCCTATGTCGCACAGTCCCAATAGGTGATGGTGGGCCCGGTGGGCCCGGATTGGGTGTCGAAAACGAGCCGCACCTGAACCCACAAAAGGGCCCATAGACCCCCTGCGGTTGCTAGGACTGCCTTGAGATATCCAACCGCTGCGGCCCGATTTTGGGGGAAGGAAATGGAGCAGGCCATACAAGTAATATTGTCGAGGAGGCTGACACTGGAGTATCCGGCCAGAAGGGAACCAAGAGAAGCGAGCAGGACTTTGAGCTCCTTCCCAAGACCACTGACCAGGGCAACGCCAATGAGACAGTAGCCAATGGAGAGGCAACCTAGGACCATTCCGTGGTGGTCAACGCGACTTCCAAGGGGTTTGAAGCTCCAACTTTTGGGGATTTTTCAAAGCCTAGCAGCAGGAGCCCAAGCACACCGCGGACTTGGGCCCATAGCGATCAAACATCATTCCCCCAAGGAAGCCTGCGAGGTTTCCCATGAAGGTCATGGCCCCGATGATGGTGGCAGAGGTCATCGAAATCTCCAAGGAGTCCCTGAGATCGTTTTGCCACGCACCCATGGCATAGACCGAGCCGCTCACCACCTGACAACGTGGGGAGAACATGGACCGATATGGACCGATATCCCAGGATCAAGCTGGGTGGCACCCCGAAATTTTCGAATCATTTCCGTCAACTTAGGAGTTGCCACGGAAAACACCAAAAATGGCAATGGCATGTTGCTTCACTTTTTGCCCATCAGCCATATCCAGCCTGTATCATGGCGCTCATTATGACCAACCACCATCGATCAGAGAGGCCTCGTGGAGCCGTCGAAACTTCCTGATCACGGATGGGATCATCAACCCAGGCTCCACAAAAAACAGATACCCCTGGAGGGAAAACTAGGTGAATTGTACACAATGTAATATTACCGTATATATATAATATAATATAATATATATATATATGTTACCCCTTCCCCCCGGTAGCTTTCAAATTGACCTAGCATACCTAGCTTGGACCTGGAGCAACCTGGAAAAAGAACATGCCACACCACAACCCACCCTGTCCTCGTTATATTTCCGCGAGCCCCAGAAAAATTCCCAGGTGAGGAAGATCAAAGCAGCAGCGACCATGCCCAAGAACGTCTCAGTCGTGATGCGGTGTTTTCGAATGGCATCCTGGCTGCAGCGCTGCGCTGCGGTGCTGATTTAAGCCACCAGGAGCCAATGGCTGGGATCAAGGGGTCCAGAATCATGTATTGGAGCAAAGGATACCCTCTGGTAAACAAACATAGCTATTGAAAATGCCCATTTATAGTGAGTTTTCCCATTAAAAATGGTGATTTTCCATAGCTATGTTAAATTACCAGAGGGTATCGAAAGCAAGAAACATGACCAATGCTGACCAGGATCTATCACTGCGAGGTTCAACGGCCTTCGGACCTCACCGATCTTCGGAACTTGAAGCAAGGACGCATCCTCACAGCTCGCGTCAGCTGCAGCCAGGCGAATGCATCCCAAAAGCAGGCAGGCTTTAGCCAGGAGCACGATGCCCCCTCGCATGATATGAACGATACGGTGGGTTTTGCTTGGCCAAAGTGGCCACTCTCAGAGATTCGAGCCCAATGCATCCAGAATGCAAATGTGGCAGGCTGGCTGGGGACAGGCAGTGAAATAGAATTCAAAAAGCTTAAAAAACATCCAGAGATCTGGATAGATTCACTGTGGATACTACTTGCACTCTCAAGAATGAGGAAAAACTCATGGAGTACCACAGCTAGAAACTTCTGCTTCGTCTACCTCTGGTAATTGCAAATAGCTATGGAAATCAAGGAATTAAACGGCCATGTTCCGCTATGTAAAATTACCGGAAGATAGATCACCAACTTGTTGAATGATTGTCAGAGGGTAAATCCATCTGACAATAGCTTTATAGATGGTTATCCCATATAATTCTATGATATTCCCATAATTTCCTGTTTGATATTGAGATGATATTGAGATGATCTTTCGATTTTCATTAGATTCAATAAAAATTATACAGAATTATACATCCTATCTCAATTTTATTCATATCATTCTTGTTCCCATGATGCCCCATGATATATTAATGTCCAATATCACTAATATATCAATTATTTCCCAGTAGATATTCATATAACGGAGGCAAAACAATGTCATAATCCATCCCCCAGCCATCACCATTTTTAGAGGTGGTATTGTTATCATTCTCAAATGGCTGGTTTATGATTGTTTTAAGCACATGAATATTCCCAGCCCAATGGAATTCCCAGCCACATCACCACCTCTGAGATGCAGGTGCCATTCAACCTTGAGCAGTAGATGTAGCAGGCTCCGATTTCGGACAATGGAGTGGTTCTACTGGTTGAATATGGTGAATTGGGGATTCTGTAAGTAGATGGTTTAGGCAACTTCTCAATTACGTTTGACTAGGCACGGATATCTCTGTGCCGCGGGATCTTCATAAAATGCTGGCCAGGTTGGAGGTATGTAATCAATATTTTTCTGAATCGCTTCCCCCTATGAATAAGCCCGCGTATGACTCAAATTTTCATAGATCGGATATGAATGCAGAGTTTCTAAGGCGCTATGAACTGTCGGGAAGAGATTAGTTGATTACCCTCTGGTAAACTAACAGTTTACTATTGAACATGACCATTTATAGTTGATTTACCCAGATTGTCAGCAACTTTTTATCTCCCCAGACCCACTTGTGTGCGCGCAGATTCGCTTGAGCACCGCCCTAAACCTGAGGCGCTTGGCCCTGAAAATGACACCCATTAAAAATTGTGATGTTCCATCGTTTTTTGTACTATATGTTTACCAGGTCGGGTAGTTCAACCATGAAGATGATCGCCATCAGCGATGAACTGAGCCCCGCGCTCAATTTGCCTGCCCATCATATGGTCAAGCAAGGATAGCCTGACACAGCGCCCTATCCTTCACTTTGCTGACAATCACCCATATATCTCTAAACATTGTAAGGAACATGTTGCATTCTATGTAATATATCGATATTGAACATTATATCATATCATACGTATTAAGTGTTGTATGTCATGCGTTACATCATTGATCACACATCATACATTTATCATGATATGCTATATGTCAAAAACTTCGTACACCCGATGGTTATATCGTAATATTGCATTCCTATATGTAACAGTGTCGAAAAATGTTTACCTCAGTGAAGCCCATTTTTACAGTATGTCTTGGAATGGACTCTGGAACCCTCAAAGGTAGCTGAAAAGTCAACCCTGGATTAATACACCCCAAACGGCTGTTGAAAAAAAGGGGTGGTACCATTGAAGTATTCGAGTATCACTATTTGGGGACTACCACCCTAATTAATAAACCATGGTTATCCATGGTTTTTGAATCCGGGGTTGACATTGTTGATTAATTTCCAATCTATTTCTTGGGGATTAACGGGAATCATTTTTTCTGGTGGGTCTAGCTATCAACTCATGACCCAAAAAAACAAACCAAAACTGTCAGACTACGAATGTTACTAGTCATTCCACCATAACTAACCTACTCTTTACCTAATGGAAGCGTCTTTTAGCATGTTGCTCACATCATCTGGGCTCTCAAAATTTGGAACCCCAATGAACCCCAGGCCACCTCGTTTGTCATCACGTCAACTCATGCCTCGACATCTTCCCACAACGAGTTTTTTCCATGTCTCAAGCTGCCCGAGGCCCCCAGCTGCTCCCTCCATCTGGAGGAACGCAAGAGCGCCCCATAGACCACCACATTGGGGTTCACCTGTCCCCAAGTTGTCATCTCACCTGGGCGAGCGATGCCAGGGTTATTTAAGGGCGCTTTTTAGTGCCAGCTCAAGCTATGAATTCACAATCCATCCAGCTGGGCCACGGAAGAGATGGAAAGCCAGCTCCCAGCTGCTCCCTGCCGTTGAAGCGGAATTGGGATTGGAGATTTTTTTGGGGCCAAAATATGGATTAAACATGGTTAAAACAGGGTGAGAAGCACAGAGTCATACAGTTGTTGATAGTTTTTGGTTGGGTGGGAGGGCGTGTTTTGAGAGTTAAGATCACCCAAAAAGGAAAGCAATTATTGAAACCCTGAGGGCCTGAGGATCCTAAAAGCTGTTGAGGACCATGGGCCGAAGACCCATCTCCTCACCATGCATGGGTCTGAGAACCCCCATTTAAGCCAGTCTTTAGATGAGGGCCTTTCAAAGTGCTTATTATTGCAATATATTGTAACCGGTGTATTGTTTGTAAAAGCCAACTATAAAAGCACTTTAAGCACTTTAGATCTAGTTGGACGATGTTCCACAATGACTCTAGTTGTCATTGTATAAGCTCGTCACTGGCTCCTCCAGTGACGAGAGCCATGGTGGATCATTGTGCCTGTGTAGCCTTGGTCATCCCCAAACCGACTGCCGTTAATCGCAAGGTTACGATCAGTTTGAGAAACCGTGGGTCATGCCATGATGTCCTTCAAAATCCTTCAGTTTTTCAAACCAGCTAGTGACTACCCTCTGGTCCAACATGGCCCGGAAAATCCACCTGAAATTTATAGATGTTTTTTCCACTTCACCCCATTCTGAATCTGGGTGAACTCCATGGTGCCTCGGTCACAGGCGCTGGCGGCAACACTCCAGGTCACCGCGTCGATGTTTCCAGCACCTGGAGGGTGCAGGGGTGATGTCGCTGGTAATGGGAGGATTGGTTCAACAAACGACTGGCAAATGTTGAACAGCTTCAAAACCAGTGAAAGATAGAAAAATCATATCCTACTCCAACAGTGGTAAATGACGTTTACATTGTTTGAATGGTTTCTGTACATAATTTGTATAGATGAATTTAGTGGATGCTTTCCTTGATCAACTGACCCGTTCATCAGTTGCTGTCAGGGATGTTTGTGGGGAGTTGTGGGGTTCAAGTGGGTTCCACATCTTTCACTCCGCTTGACAAGAATCGTCCCAGGGTCAAGGTGGTCTGGCGGCATTGACAATCATGACATAGGACATAGGTAATTCAAATTGAGGGGTGATGTCCTAGCCGTACACCCCCTCGATCTTTGTTGACACCCTCTTGATTTTTGTTGGCTGAACATCTGTCTTTACATCGCCGTTTAGTATCCACAGCATGTTCGTAGTTGATCTCCCTTTGCGGTTGTTGCAATAGCAAATATCACCTAGATTCCTAGATTTGCAATCCCTTCCGCATTTTTATTCACGAAGTGCCTAGTATATGAACATGTTGGAATCTATCCTCTGTCGTCCCTTCATGCTACCTTCTTTCCCTAGGGATTCCCAGAACCCCACAATCCCCAACAATCCCCAACAATCCCCAACATACATGGTTATGTATGTAGATCTATGTATATCTAAATTGGGTAGTGTAATCCCATATACTTATCATCCAGCAGTGGTGTCTTGCAACGGAATCTGATCGCTCCCGGGCTCCCCAGATCTCCCCAGTGAGATGTGAGGCACGGCTAAACAAACACAAGGCCCTCTGCCACTCGCTCCCTTGGACACACGCACTCATCACCTGGGTGCGAAAGAAGAAAACATGAAGTGCGCAAAGGGGCACCAGAAAATGTATATATATATGTATATATGTGTGTGTGTGTGCGTGTAGCTATTTATTTATAATTGTAAACATATGTATACATATATATATGTATATATGCATGTATGTGTATATGCATGTATGCATGTATGCTGTATGCATGTATGCATGTATGCATGTATGCATGTATGCATGTATGCATGTATGCATGTATGCTTGTATGCATGTATGCATGTATGCATGTATGCATGTATGCATGTATGCATGTATGCATGTATGCAAGTATGCATGTATGCAAGTATGCATGTATGCATGTATGCATGCATGCATGTATGCATGTATGCATGTATGCATGTATGCATGTATGCATGTATGCATGTA
>Ga0126342_10020302_pt1 | contig 11183 bp, 10 predicted proteins | sample Cyp1metagenome_FD_92528 | JGI IMG/M metagenome (GOLD analysis project Ga0126342, IMG submission 92528) | Coral microbial communities from Lord Howe Island, Old Settlement Bay, Australia - Cyphastrea 1 metagenome | ecosystem: Host-associated > Invertebrates > Cnidaria > Coral ...
TTCGAGCAAGTGAATCAACCCAAAGGCAATCATCATCCCTTCGCAAACACGTGCATTTTTGTTCACTTGTTTACTGCCTGCCTGGGTGTTCAGCATCTCGCTGTTCAAGCGGAAAAAGTCATCCTTAGTTTGCAAGTGCAGGTATAAAGGCACTTCGTACGACGTGACATTGCTCAAAGCTGTCAAGCTGGTTATTAGCATCCATAATTGCGTTGAGTGCCGTCAACCTGCTATAGCCTGTCTAGTTCTAACTTGCTCATGCCGATGCAGCCAACCCGACTGACCCGACCTATGATGTTTTTTTAATCGCTCTGGCCGTCTGAAGCTGCACTCCATTCAGCTCCTCTATTCACCTGGGCGTCCTTGAGCCATCTTTCAGCTCACAGGAACGGCATTTTGCCAGGAACTCCTGGCAGAAATATTCAGAACAAAATGTCGGCCAGTAAACTGGGTATCACTTGGTGATATGGCACATCACGGCACCTTCATGAGCCTTTGTGCACCTTCCATGATCAACATTGATTCATTCACGGTATCATGTACACATATTCTGTATGAATAACACTAGATAACCAATCATAACCATGCATAATCGTCTATCTTACGATCATTTGCGGAAGGAATTCCTTGCCATGAATTCACCGAAGGGTGTCCTGTGGGCATCGGTGCAGGTGTTGCTCCTGAGCTTCAAGACGAGAGCAAACCATGCAGCAAATACTGGTAGCACCAATCCACTCGTCTGAGAGGTTGCATATAGATGCATATAAATATATTATAATAGTAGTTATAGATTGTTATAGATGCATATAGTAGTTTGATGTAGCTTGTGTTTGTGCACAGTTGTGCAAGGCACAAGTCGCCTGGGAGCAATCCTGGAGACGCCCGAGCAACTGCACCTGACAGGGTGGACTTACTTTTTGCAGCTCACCTGTCTACTTTCCAAACTAACTTCCACGCGCATCGTGCAATATACATTTAATATATATATATATATAAATATTAAATTATATGCGCTCAAAAAAAAGGACAGTGTCTGGCTGCACTCAGTGCCATGTGCCACATTTTCCCAAACCTCCTCGCATGCCCAAGGCCGCTTCCAGCTGCGAAGCATCCCGCCGCCGTCGGGCCAGATCTTCGCTCAAGAGCCTCAAGTTGAAACATGTTGAAACATGGCAGTGTGTCAAAACCTTGTACCCCTGGTGAACATCAAAGTAGCTGGGATTTATGGATGTTCATCCCACTAAAAATGGTATTAATAGGTATTGATCCATAGCCACATCAAAAAGTTGGAAAAACATGTGTAGGAACTGGCCGTGCTGGGCTTCAAGATCTTCAAGGACTTGAAATAGAGAAGCAAGGGCGGTGGAAGACAAAGCAAGGGCGGATTGCTGAGGACTCATGAGTCAAGAAAACCCACATCGCGGCTCAACATATCTCAACACTTGGATAGCCCGGATAAAACCTGAAATAACTAAATGAATTACAAACTACTGTATATATATATATGTACAGTATATTAATAATAATAACAATACTGATAATAAGAATAAATAATAAAAATTACTGGGGTCTCAGGTTCTTGTCAATGATCATCCGCTGGGTCGAACATAGTCCATAGCCTGTTGGGAGTGAGAATCATGTACCCCTTATTACCCCTTTTTTCACATCCCTTATAATAATAAATAATAATTAATAATGAGATAAATAGTAATAATAAATAGTAGTAATATATATTATATTATATATAATTATATAGTACAGACCACAGATTGAGAAACAATGCGCGTCTATTATGTCGAAACTTTTGCTGTGATACATTGTGATACCTAAAGGACTAAAGGACCTACACTTACACCTTGCTGAGGCATCCAAGGCACTCCAACAACTCTCCCTGTTGTGCGGTCACTCGCAACACCGAGCTCTCTGCACTCTGCGCGCCTGGAATCGTGCAGAGTGATCAAAAAGTATGTTTTCGATAAAGACACATAATTAATTAATCATGATTATTTCCCTTTTTTCCTAAGATTTGAAAAGACGGATAGATGTTATATAAAACAGCAGTTTATGAGAGCAACTTATGGATATTTGAATGCCTTCGAATAATGTCTTATTATGATAACGCGCACGTTGGAACAAACTTACGTTGGAAATACATGGGAAATATAGAAATATATAGAAATACAGCATGGAGTTACCCAGGCTCCTTCCAACCGTTCCATCCATGTCATGCTTCTCCTGTTTCCCTTGGCGAACCAGAGGCCTATTGAATATATTGACGACAAAATCTGCGGCTTAGAAAGTGAAGGAAATTGAGGCCCACAGGTTCTTGACTGCGGCCACTGCCAAGCTCTGGCTGCATTCTCCTTCCTCTCTCCATGCGACCAACTCATGGCGCTGCTCGTCAGCCTTTGGCGGGTTTTTGGGATCAGGTGGCCTCCAAGCCACTTTATCTGGGTTTCGACTGTTCACAATGGTGGACTTCACAGCTTCCCTGGTAGCTGGCTGTTGGCTCCACAGACTTACCAGCACGCCTTGAAAGCCTTCAAGAATTTGAAGCACTTCATCTGCCATCAGTTCCATGGTTTGGGCATCATCCGTACGGAGTGAAAGTGTCTCAAGGTTCATGTGCAGCACGCACACCCTATTCTTGCTCAAGGATCTTCTTCCTCCTCGTAGAACAAAAAGCTCGTCTCCTTGGACATGAACTTTCAATACATCAACGGGTCTGACAGAGCCTTCCGAGGCAAGGCCAGAAATGTATGTGTCGAGCGTCTCTGCAGTTGTCGACCGCTCCACGCAGTAGTAGAGATTGTTGGATGCTTCACTGTATCGTTCTTTGCATCTATGGAAAGTTGCCAGTGCCATGGAGTGACTGGGAAATGATATTTGTATTTGTCCAGGTGCGTCTCGCATTGCCATTTCTTCAACAATGACTTCAACAGAATGTGTGGAATCCTGCGGACCCTTGTCCCCTCTGTCAGTCTTTTGCACTCCCCAAGCCTTCTTTAGACCTTCTGCTGACCGCCTGAAAGCAGCCGCCGCTGAGGGCAGTGCTTCAAAACCTCGCATTTCAAGCCTGGGCCCGTTCCAATGTTTCAGAAGCATTGAGGCTGCCCACAAGATGCAGTCACCATAGCTTGCGCCAATGTCCCACACCTGTACTGGAAAAGGCCATGGAGTGCACACCTGTGTCCCACCGTCACAGCTGCTGTGGGCCGCCATAGCCAAAACTACAAACAAAAAGCCTGGAGCATAGCACATTGGCTGCTCGGTGGTTCTCACCATATTACTTGCAGCGTCAAAGCCAGGGTGAAGGTGTTGTTCCAGCAATGGCAAGTCTGAGTGTTTCCGGAATCTTTCAGACACAATGCTAGCCAGGCGCGAGCCAGGGAAGTGAATTGTGTCTGTCATATAAGTCCCTGGGCGGGTCAAGACTACCGCAGGCCAAGACAAAGCCTGCAGCAAATTGACCAATGGAACCTCCATCTTGATCAGCAGCGAGAAGGGATGCGTGAAAAGAGATATCCAGGCTTTCAGCTCGGCATCTGCAAATTGCACCAGTCGTTTTGCCTCCATACCCAGTGCTGGGAGTTGGTCCGATGCACGGGGTAAATCCAGCCGTAGATTGTGATAAGCGGTGAGTGCAGTAAAAACTGGCATCAGTTGCCACAAGACTTCCTCATGGGATCTGGCCACACTGCTAGTGAGCTTCACAACGAGGTCAGTAGGGATTCGACCACTCGACTCACCCTGGATTGTGTTGGTTAAGGTGTTGCTCCAGCGCATGGTTCTGTCTCCTGCCATTATCCCAGGCATACGCTGATTCGCGAATTCTTGGAAACCAGAATCCCAGCGAAAGAAATCCAGACTCAAGAATAAGGGCCAGCCAGAAGCAAGAATCTCTTCCAAGGTCACTGGGCTAGTAAATAAAACTTTCAGCAAATATTCGGCACGATCGTAGTCCCGGCTCTTCTTTTCAATCGATCTGTTTACAGTAGTGACATGGATAAGTCTGATCATACTGGCCAGAACGCCACCCAAAAGGCATTCCTTTGGATCAGCTTTATCTAGAGGAGTGTCATTCAACACCTGAAACGACTGAAAGAGGGACAAGGTCTGACGCAAGCGCTCCCAGAAGACACCTTTGCCCACACACGAGAAGAAGGATCTTGGAGGTCGATCAGGTTTAGCGACGCAGCATCTCTCGTATTCATTTGCCAAGATCGACTCAGGCCAACAAGACTGTCCCGGCAAGATGCCGCCATCCCACTTCACGCAACACACTTCAAACGTCCGATTCTCCCAGCATCCACTAACATCTGGGTGTGCAGATCCCCAGTACAAAGCATGTTTGTACGTGACTTCATTTATTCCACGCTGTTTAGATGCGTATATACCGCAAGCCAAAGCGAGCAGCAGCGGGGGCAACCGCCATGTGTGAGACCAGAAAAAACTGTCCATTGACTTGTCTGCTATGAAGCCTGTAATTTGCAATGATACACCCAGACCCATAGTTTTTCCAAGCTGGGAAAATGATACCAGTATGGAAAACTGGAAATGGAAGTAAACATGCACACCGCGAACCATTGTGTGCGTACATATGCTCATGGCATAAGAGGCTATCGAATCCTGGCCAGCTAGTATCAACTCTACCGAAATGCTTGAGACTGCACAATGACAAAACCAGTGGATATATTTCAAGCTACACTGCGCACCGGCAACTTGAGAGAAGAAGGATCCATCACAGGAACTCGCAGTAAAATAGTGGAGCGCTGACGATGGGTCACAAACAAGATCAAACAAGATCAAATCAACCACGATCCATTCCCGCAACTCATTGCTAGTTTGGATCAGTTCATCATTGAGGCATGTTCTTGCCATGGACGGGGGCGTGGTTCTGCTTCCAGTTTCGGTGCGCTAATGTTGTGACGCCGAGTCCCGCCACGCCTGGTGTCCCCTCTCCGAGGGCCAGCTTGCAATCATCTCCAGCGAGCAAAGCACTGGGGCCGCCTGAGCAACAACAACGAGCCCGACACGTTCAATAGAACAGAGCCCGACATGTTGACGCTATTTGCAGTTGAGACCCGCTTATTAAAAACAGGTTTAAAAATAACCAAAGGAAAAATAACATGAAATAAGGATAAAATAGGGATAAATAAGGATAAAAAGAAAACATAAGAAACCCAAAGGCAGCTCCAAAGCTTGGCTCCTCTGGCGCCTGGAAGCTGCAGCAGCTGTCGCAGCTGGACTGACAGCTCCTCCAATTGTGCCCGGGCACCTCCTGGAGCGCAACAAACCTGCGGAGATCGCTGGACATTCATGGCCACTTGTTTCCTTGCACATTTAAAATACAATTAGTATTATTGTTCTTGTATGCATATATATATAATATAAATATATAATTATATATATATAGTCATCTATGTGGAGATAAGGGATAGATCAGATCTGAGAATAGGATAGGATTGGATAGGGTGGGGGCAGGATAGGATGAGACGAGGCAAAATAAGATTAGGTAAGATTAGATCGATAGAGAGATAAAACAGAGTTGGGTAAACAAAGAAAGATTAGGTCGGTAGATTAGATCGATAGGTTATATGATAGGTTAGATAAATAAATGAAATAGATACAAGTAGATAGGATAGATAGTATAGATACAGTAGGATGGACAGGATGGGTAGGGTAGATAGGATGGATAGGCTTGATAGGATAGGCAGGATACGATAGGATACAATAGCAGAGATTAGATTACTTTAGATTGAAATTCATAAAGATTTAGATTGAAATTACTTAAGATTTTGATTCGTTTTGTCTTTTGCCTGGGCTTCTCAGAGGGGCCCAACAGCAAACCCCGAGCACCTTCGGTCTGGGTGCTAGCTGCAAAACTTGCATGATGCTAAAACACTGTAGGTGGCCAATTTCAAGAGATTTGGAATTTGATTTACAAGTAGGACTGGATTAGATTCGATCAAATAGATTAAGCAATATATAACATGATTATAATCATATATGATTATATAATAACTACTAAGGCTCTGGGATGTACGCCGAAAATGTCTGAATAAAAGTGATAATGAATGTATGTTCCATGCAACGTGTGGTTCGGAAAAACGCATCGTTTCTTATTTCCTATTTGGGACACAAACGGCAATGTGCTGACTGAAAGGCCTCCTCCAATCTGGCCAAGCGGGACTCGAGCTGAGCCTTCCATGTTGAACAAAGCCGACCCAAAGTCAAGGCATGTCAAGGCAAGTGGACGTCATTTGCATTGTCAGGACTTCATGTCAGCCGATGCGTCAAAACCGCCGGTTTTGTGGTAGTGATGCCAGTGAACACAGGTGTTACTATATCAAACATGTATTGTAGTTCTTATTGTAGAAAGGAAAAAATGGAATTTCACGCTCTTCATCGAAGCCCGCCTCTTCCTGAGGAGCCCTGCGAGCCGCCCCAGTCTGCAAGGCACGACGTTCCAGCCCAACAACTACCTGGAGCCCCAAGTCGTGCTGGCAGTTCAAACACATCAACGATATTCAACGATTGCAAAATAGGTTTGAAACATGGCCCATGTTCAAGCACGTTCATATCTTTCATATCCAATCCTTTTTTCATCTTTCTTCTGTGTTTTCAACTGTCCTTAACTTCAATATATTCAATTGTCCGATAGGGTGTTCGCTACTTACACGATGATGGTCTCTCTGTTTTCGTCGCCTGCAAGAGTTGCCGTTGCAAGCGCTGCTGGCGCTGTCTGCACTCCTGGAACGCCGTGGAATGGGGAAGTGTTTGCTGAAAATACCGATCAAATGCTGCATCGCTTGAATACATATATACAATGTATATCTTTTTGCGTGAATGTAATTTTGTATGTATATAATTATATTGTATATATAATATTATTATTACTATACTACACAATGTGCACGTGCGCGTGCAAATGTTGATTGAAGTGAAGCGGCTAATGCCGGCGAATCCAAGCTTCATGAAAAGAACGGGTCAGTCCTCCAGCTTTTGGGAGCTCTGTGCCTGCGGGGGATTGACAAATGCAAATAAGACATATATATATATGTATATACTATAATTATCACCGTACCGTCAATATTTACATCTATTATCTATTATCATCTATTTACTCTTTCTCTCTCTCTTTCTTTTCTCAATCCCTATCTTCAGGAGCCACAGCTATATAATTACTGTTTCCTGTTGTTCACTACAGTCGGCTATTCTGCGGATATACTCATCATGCATCATCCACACCAGTTTCCTGCCCACCCACCTCAATATTCTCGCGGATCTCATTGTGCAATAACACTCCAATACTACTCCAATCGTGATGTTTTCACTAGATATCCGCCCAAGTGCACTTGAAAGTGTTGCTCCACGATCCCTGTGATAAACGGCTGATGATGGCTGGGAACTTTCAAACAAGTCGACGAAATGCCTGCCTGTAAATGGTCTTTCAGATTTCCCATTCCAGATCGAAGCTCCTGAAACTGCCAACATGCAAGAAGCTGCAAGAAATCGCAAAAATACGCTCCTAGCTATTCGCAACATGCCCACTCGACATTCCAGCAAAGCACCATTTCAGAAACAGCTAAACAGCTGTAAAAACGCCATGAAATGCTGCAAACCAGAACGCATTGTAGGGCCATTGGGCAGCATGCTGATGCTCTATGTCTCCTCCAAGGCAGCTCCCAGGTCTTCCACCGCCTTCTGCTGCTGCTGCAACCTCTGCTCTAGAGCAGGTAGGCCCACCTCAAGCCGTGCCCAACACAGCGGCGGGGCGAGGCGCCCCGAAAAAGCACAAGCCGCCACAAGCCACTGCAAAAAATGCCGAAACACGCAAGCAAAGAGGAGAGAACAAACAATAGAATACAATAGATACAATAGAACAAACAAGGACCGAAACAAAGAGCACATGCAACTGTGCGGGGAGGCTATCAGGCTATCAGGCCCTAATTTGTCCTTCAACATCAGTTTTGTACATGGCGAGCCACCATAGCTTCAGGATAGCAGGAGTTCGGATCTGGATTTGCTTGCAATGCCTCAGTGAGCATGGGAGATCCGAACGGCCATCGCGGCCACCGTTGCACCTATGAAATCCACTGGCCTGAAGCCACTTCATCTGATCCACCTGAGACAGCTATGGGCAGCCAATGGCAGCTAGCAGAAAAGCACAGTGAAATGAGGCGGACCATGCAGGTTACTCTCTTTGTCGGTCTCAAACATCACCTTTCGGCTGGAGCAAATGAAATTCTTATGGAATATTTCTCTCCAACGAAAGACGTCGCAAAGGCTTGCCTTTCGCCAGATCATTCTGCCTGCCGATTTGTGCCAAGCCACGTGCTGCATCGGATTGAATGCCTGTGGATTATTGGCCTTAGGTACAAGGGTTGCAGTAACAGACGCCCATGCAACCTTGGTACAGTAGTCACATTGTGACATGAAAAATCAACAGCACACATTTTTAATTCCTAGGCCGCTAGATTGCAGTCAAGTAGCTTGTGCAAGCGCTTGGAGATTCGCAGAGAAGGAATAGCCTAGAGGCTGAAATGCTGAAGATTCATGAAGATTCAATAATCCCTCCACCTTCCAAAGTTTTCATTCAGGGGGTGCTGCAGCGAATCTACTCCCATGCATAGTGCCAAGATGCTGTAAGCCAAGAAGTTGCCAGCAGACCTTACACACTTAGCACTGCTGTGGCACTCGTCAAGTACAATCTACAACAAGACTACGACAAAGTGGACAAGAGACAAATAGATGCGGTGACAATGATAGATCGCAATGATGTGAAGTCCAAAACTCTGCCTGTGATACTGTGATTCTAGATGCGGTAGATGAGACATGATGAAAGTTCCAATGATCAATGGATTGGTTTAAGGGAAAATCTACAGGAAACCATAGATTTTCCCATTAAATATGGGGCTTTCCTGTAAATTTTCCCTTAAACCAATCCATTGTTCCAATGCATCCCAGCTTCCAGCGCATTCCGCCGCCCTGCGCCGCAGCCATAGCAGCGCTCTGTCTGTCTCCAGCAGCTCGGCCAAGAACAGGATAAAGTTCCTGGAGCCAAAACATTAAAATCCCCACAGCATAAATTCATCTTATATCAATCATATATCTTGACTGCAAAGATCAGGTTATATCAGATTTTTTGTCACAAAACAAGATGCCAAGAATGGCGGTCCTCCATCCTCCTGGCAAGCTCCATGCAAATCAGTTGTGCCTCTTGAGCGTTTGGGATGCCACCCATGCCACCTCGTGCAACTTCAAAGAGTGACGCCTCTTCTCTGAAAAAATTGGAATTGCGGACGAATTGCACAAATAACGAACCTTCTACACTGACCAACTCAATCATACTAAGACCCTGAGAGTTCACTAGAGACTTTACTGGTACTTCCAACACTCACTTCAAAGTGGTCGAATGCCACCTTTGATTCAAAAGCGAATGCTTCGCAAGACAGTGACGGATAGAAATAGAGTTGCCAGTTTCGAACACATTCCCGGTCTTGATAGACTTGGAGGTGTTCAACTTCATGTTTGGAATGTATGGACTTGATTTCGGAATATTTTGGACATGGGTTGGCAGCCAGGCCCAAAAGAAATATGGAAACATCTGTTTTTACCGGCGCTACATCCACATTTACCTGATGAACATTCACTCTGCCCGTTGAAAAGGTGGCCTTCTTTGGCACGGCACGCCTTTATCTGGTTAAGTATTTAAGATGGCTTTGCACGAATCAAACATGTTTGAAGTGTCTTTATTGCAATGTCGAAAGTTCGACGCAAGTTAAATGTTCAAAGGACCTGCCAAGGCAAGTAACCGAAAGCCAGCATAGGCGGAAGGTGCGGAAGGAAGGAGGGAGGGAAAAGGGTCGGGTCGAAGAATTGAAGAAGTAGGAAGAGAAGAGACGTTTGGTGGGGGAAAGTAATTAAGTATACATATACACACATATATATATATGTTATGTTATATTATATTTCTATATCACTATATTATAATACTATATATATAATATATAATTCATTATGTATAGGAAGTTACAGGAATAACACTGCAAAAGGCAGATAGACACCCAGCGAAGACAAATATGTCCCATCACATACTGGCCGCCACACAGCCACCTGCTTCCCTAGTCTCATGCCATGCTCTCGTCACCTTCTCTCCGTCCACATTTCACTACCTGCCCTGACCTCCAGCCACATCCTCCTATGCTCGAAATTGACTTGGCAGACCTTCGGCTTGTCATTTTGGAACATGACTATTCTGACTATTCTCTTCTCGCACCCTGCCATAGACGCTCGAAATTACATTTGCAAACCTTATGCTTCTCATATTTCTCTGCCTTGGTTTCTTGCCAATTCATGGCACACGAATGGAACTGCGGCGGCCCAAACTCAAGACTGACGGCTTATTATGCTTATTGTATGTTCCAGCAACTTTTGGTTTTGGTCTGTAGTGTTTCCAAAGTTTTCTTTCAAGCCTTTCCCAAGCATACAAAATTGATTGAACAAATTAAGCTCGACCGCCAGGATGAGCCGATTTGTTGATACTACATTACTACATCATGCTGATACCCTTCCACAAATCATTCCAGTCATGGCCGCAGATCGGATCATATTTACATGTATCCAAATCATCTTAAACAATACCCCAACACCCATCAACTCAGCAGCAGTCACATGCAGTGTTCAGAAGCTCGTGGGCCTGCAGAGCTGCCACTGGCGGCACCGAAGAGGCCTCCTTCACAGGCAAGTGTCAAATGCATTCAGATGTGTCCCTTTTAAGTCAACATACCTACCCCATTTCTTAATTCACTTTGACGTTTGTTGACACTTTTTGGATTTTGGTGGGTGGTCCGAATCCGAAGGATTCCCCAAGCCTCCGCTGCTAGCGGCAGCAGCGCCGAACAAGCCACCACTGCTGCTTGCACCTCAAGAACAATTTTGATTATTTTCGTTAGCATGGGGGTGTGCTTAATCAACCTCATGCGCCACTTTAAAAAGTATCATGGAATTGTGCCAGAAAACATCACAAAACCAAAAAAAAACACTATCAAAACCATTCAAAACCATTTCCTCCCCCAAAAAAAGTGTTCATCCAGAACAATTCATCCTGTCTAAATGTCGCAAATTCGAAGCTCGCATTCATTGTAAGGTGCGCCTGCGCCCGAAGAAGCTCCAAACAA